>Ga0247843_1002605_pt1 | contig 32137 bp, 37 predicted proteins | sample LaCruzMarch2017__FD_192420 | JGI IMG/M metagenome (GOLD analysis project Ga0247843, IMG submission 192420) | Freshwater microbial communities from meromictic Lake La Cruz, Castile-La Mancha, Spain - LaCruzMarch2017_8m | ecosystem: Environmental > Aquatic > Freshwater > Lake | place: Spain... | reverse complement strand
AATATACTTTTCATAAATAATTTTTTCTTAATAAATACTTTGAAAAAACTTAATTGCAAAGTAAAAAATCACTTAGATGAACATTTACCGAAATTAAATTATAATTTGTTTGATTTTCTTATGTTTTCGTCACTCCATAATGGTTGTAGGTTTTTTAAGGACCAACAAGTCATAAATTCATCATCACCAATTTCTGTTATCTGAAATGACGATATTGGTTTTATGTGATCTACGTGCCACTTACCATAATTATCCCAAGTCATATTATCTTTAAATTTACTCTCTAAATGTTCTATTAGGTTTTCTGGTGAATATTTTAGTGTCTCAAAGTAGTGACCGTTTTTTTGAATTTGGTTTTCTTTTAATACTTGATATATTGCGGTTCTGAAATTATTGATTAGTTTATAGATGGGGTCATTTGCTTTACGAGTTCTTTCGTAGTTTCTTTTTATTTCACGAATTTTGTCTTTATTTTTTTCACGATATTCTTTTATATATTCGTTCCATTTGTCTTTGTTTTCTTCATACCATTCTTTGTGATTATTATATAATCTTTCTTTATTTTTTTCACGGTATTTTTTATCGGCAACTTTTTTTCCACCAATAAATCTTCTTCCAGACGGACCAACCTGAACACCATTTTCTTTTAAAATTCTTAAAATAATTTGTTGGTTTATATTTAATTCTTGTGAAATTGATTTTGAACCTAATAATTCGTCATTATACATTTTAAGTATTATATCAATGGTTTCTTGTGTTGGGATATACTTTTTCATATTTATAAATATAATAAACTATAACAAAAAATCTATTATTCATTTTAAATAAAATAAAAAAGGTCAGATTTCTCTGACCTTTTCCTTATATTTTTAAGATTTTGATTATCTCAATTCTCTTAAATCAAATGTACGAACACCATCAACGGTAACACGGGCATAGAAGCGGTTGTTGACCATTTTTTTCGCATATCTGGTCATAATACCTTTGATAGGCGTAAAGTTGAACGGATTATACATTGTAGGTGTTAATTGTAGAGGTACATACGGTGCGTAGATGTAACCTGTGTCTAATAAAGACGTTCCTTTGTGGCCCAACAAAATTGTGTTTGGTGGGAAGTAAGGGTCTCTATACACTTGGTAACGACCAGCTAAAGTACCAACTCTTTCAATACCCATATTGTATTGGTCTTGCTCAGGAGACGCGTTAGATACGTGGAAGTATTCTAAGTCATCAAAGATTGCAGAAACTTCAGAAGAAACAACAATCCAGTTAGCACCACCTCTCAAAGTTGATTTGTGAATTTGTGCAGACAATTGGTTAATTGCAGTAATCAAAGTTTGGTTCCAATCTTTTTGAGTGTAAGAAGTTGTTAAAGACAATCTTCTCCATCCGTTGTAATCCCATCTTAGGTTCCAAGCAGCACCTTTTCTCAAATCTCTCAAGATTTCTCTATCGATTTCAGCAGCAACTTGCTCAGAAAGTAATGCTGTAAGTTCAGCTTCAGCATCAATGTTATGGAATGCAGCAACGTCTTGAGCAAGCTCTGGAGACCATTGTGCTCTTAATTTTCTTTCAGTTACAGAAACTGTTACAGACTCAAGGTCAAAAGAAACTTCACCGATTTTTTCTTCAAATTCTAGTTCTTCATATCTTCTCCATACAGCAGTAAATGATGTACCAGAAGTAATTGCAGAAATAGAAGAACCTGTGTATCCGTCTAATGAATCATCACCACAAGATGCACAAGCGGGACAAGAAAGATCAACTTCAAGAATAATACATCCATTTGCGTTACAGATGTCATAGAATGAACCACCATTTCCATCAATTGGGAAAGTAGTTTGTGTTGTTTCACCATACTGAACAATTCCTTTACCATATTTTTGAGTAACAACTCTAAATAAAAGTGGTTGAGACGCAGTAGGAAGTGGACATGTGTTACCAGATGAAAACCCTAAACCAGTATTTGGAATAATTTTAAGATCAGAAAGGAAAGATTCTGTATCGATTTCGTTTCCGTCTGGTCCGACTAATTTTCCAGCACCAGGGATGTTATTCCACCCACAAAGTTTAATAAGAACTTTTCTTGTGTTACCAACATAAGCATTAACTAATGTTCCTGTTGCATCAACTAAAGAACTACCAGTCCAAACAACAACTGTAGCTGGAGCTGTAACAGCTGACCAACGACCTTTTGAATAGTCAAATAAACCACCTGGATCTAATCCTGGTTCTGCGCCTTCGTAGAATAAATCGTAAAGATTTTTTGCGTAAGGAAAGTTTGTCGCAGACGAGTCACCATAACCTTGTCCTGGACTATTTTGACCAGAGTTAACTGCTTCTGGAGAACCAACTGGTGGATAATGAACACCTGATGTTCCGTTATCATAACCACTTGAATACCCTTGAATTTTAGGTACAAAGAAGAACAATTTACCGATAGGTAAGTTCATTGCTTGTACAGATACGATATCGTTAGCTAATAATTTAGAGAATACTCTTCTAACAATTGGAAATACAACTGTTTCAAATGCACCATTTGATCCTTCAGATGTTGCTTCGTTAATTAAGTGAGACGCTTGGTTTTCATACAACTGCGCAACGTTCTCTTTTAAATGTCCTTTAAGACCTTCTAGGAATCCTAATCTATCCCATTTGTTAATTGTATCTTCTTTGATAACTTTAAGGTGTTTTAACCCAATGTTACCAACAAGACCTGATTCTAATAATGCTCCCATTTTTATTTGTTTTTTGGCTTTATTTTTTATTTATGTATATTATAAATATACTGTACTTTTAAAAAGTTTATTTTATTTTAGTCATTAAGTCTTTCATTCGTAAAAACTGTGGATTTTCATACGTTTTTGATTCAATCAAATTCGCGGCAGACCCAGTAGATGGAGTAAATTCTACTCTTCTTTGAACCGATTCTGCAATTGTAGTTTCACTAGCTTTTGGCGAGTCCAACTCTGACTTAAGTGTTCTGTAAAGACCTTTAGATTCTTTTAAAGTTTCGGCATTGTCGAATCTTCTAAGAATATTAATCTTTTCTTGTTTAGTTGTTGAATGTTCTGTGAACAATCTAGTCGCGTAAGCAAGGTTTGAATTAAATACTGCAACTTCATTTAATTTAGTTCTAAACAAATCAAGCGCTTTTCTGTATTCATCATTTTTTGCTCTTAATAATTCAAGTTCTTCGGTGCTTTCTTTTCTTAGGTTAGCTGGTGCTGCTCTTCTTTTGTCTACACCAGGTTTACCCCAAGATCTACCACTACCTAAAGTTCTTGACGCTTCTTTAAATTCTGATTTTCTCATAGAAGGTTTAAGTTTTTTAAATTCACCATCTAAGTTTTCACCTTCTTTATATTCGAATTTTGCTTTACCAGTACCCATAGTTTTGTTAACTGTTTTCTTAACAGTTTTAAATCCACCATCCATATTTGGTTTTTTACTCATTCGATATTTTGAAGCGTTACCCATTCCAACACCTTTTGCTTTAAATCCTTTAGATTCCATCATTTGGTGATATTCTTCACTAGAAAAATCTTCCTCTTCAAATTCAAATCTACTTGTTTTACTTCTACTAAACACACCATCCTCATCATCCAATGCTAATTCGTAGATGTTTTCAGTTTGTTCATCCCTGACAAAAGTTTCACCATTGTCGGCTGTAAATTCCATCTCTTCTGCTAAAGATTCGTAATCAAAATCATCATCTTCAAATTCATCTTCAAATTCATTAGATTTAAATTTACTGGCCATCGGATCTTGATTAAGCACTCCTTTTTCTCTAATACCCATATCCAATTTGTTCATAGGCATATAATCATCATCATAATCATGCTCGCCTTCAAAAGAAGAATCCCAATCATCTCCCATGCCATCCAACATACGACCTATGGCACTATCTTCATAGTCTAACATATTATTTTGACCTTCAAAATCCTCTTCATCTTCATCATCCATCATTGATTCAGAAAGTTGGATAATGTATTCTGTGTCGTTTTCGTTATCAGATAAATGTATCATATTATCATCTCTTTTTACTACAACACCATCGTTATCTCCCATCGCTCTAAATACTCTTAATACTTCTGAGTCTGAAGCTTGGGTTAAATCGACTGTGTCATCATCAGAAGGCATTACTGGTTGACCCATCATTTCATCATCTCCCATGTTATCCATGTCATATTCATCGTCATCAGTACCTTCTTCGTTATCAATATCAGTGTCCTCAATGTCCACGTCAATCTCTTCTTCATCCTCAACCTCATCTTGTTCTTTCAGAGATTCTTTTACTAATGAACTGATTTCTTCCCTCATTGTTGATGAAAGTATTCCTTGTGCGTTTCTTTGTAAAGACTCTTCCAAATTCTTAATCTGGAATAATGCGTCTTCTACTTCTCTTTGATTTCTTGCCATTTTTATTTTTTGACTTTATTCAAATAAATACACGGGTTTTTGAAAAAAATCTAATTTTAAACAATAAAAAAAGGGAATAACTAATGTTACTCCCTTTTTGTAAAAAATATTTTTTAAGTTTTTATTCTATAACCTCATCAATTTTACTTTCGGTAATTGATGTAATCCTCCAGTCCATTGTGTAGTTTTCATAGATTTTGGTCACTTTTGCCTCAACATCCGTTGGTGTGTACCCTAAAACTAATTTTTCTTCTTTTACTTTTTTTACTCTACCAGATTCTGAATCTAACAAATCTGATGTAATCTTTGCTACAAAATATTTTTCTCCTTGTTCCATAATTTTTTTTATTTACCCAAATAATCGGATAATCTTTTCATTAAGTCAAGAGATTTGTTACCAGATTCACCAACATTTCTTTCTACGGTCATTCTTTTTTCTTCTTCTAAATTTTCATCAAACTTATGTCTATCATTTTTATCTAAAAATAAATAAGCACCAGGTGTTGATGGTGAAGATACTAAGTCAAAACAAATTAATTCAAAATCATCTTGTACTTCATTTTGTTCTCCAACTTTTTTAAGTGACCCAACACCTCTAGAAGAAATACCAAGCGTTACACCTTGTCTAAGATAATTTGCGGCCAAATCTCCTTTTGTTGAACAAACACCTCTTTCGTGAAAACCTGGACTTGTAAGTAATTTTAATTTACCCAATAATACCGGTCCGTCCCACCATACTTCGGTAATCATATGTGATACCCTATCAAGATCAATTAAAGAAGATTCCGGGTGGTTAAGTTCTGAAAGGGATGCTCCCTTTTCAATCATCTTTTTATAGTTCTCAGCTTCTCTTTTTAATATCTTTTCTGGATAAACTCTACCATTTCTATTTGGTGTATCATATTTCTGCAATACAGCATAGAACTCAAATGGTTTTGAATAATCCAAAAAGTTTTGAGATTCCATAATGTAATGGTTATTTTGTGATTTTGGATTTATATATCCCGCATCATATTCGATAAGGATTCCTTTACCAGTTTCATTTGGTCCTAAAATTTTCATATTTAAATTTTATTATAAATATTAAACTTTTTCGGTTTTTACTTTTAAAGGTTTGGTATTTCCATTTTTTGTTAGATAAAACTTAAAATAATCATTCTTGTTAAATACGTCTGAATAAATTTCTTTGGTGATATTTTTTAGATATTTTTTTAATTTCACTGATTTGAAGTCAATTTCTTGTGTTAAATATAAATTTATTTCTAAATTCATAAAAGATTTTTTTTTCATTTGTAATCCACTTGTTCTTAAATCTAAATCTACAATAAATTTATCGTCAAAAAGTTCTTTGTTTATGTTGTTAAAAACAGAGTGTTTAACACTTCTATTCATATTCAGAACAACTCTTGTCCAGTTTTCTGCTTCTTTTTTTGGTTCTACCCAGGTTTGGATATTCAAATAAAGTGATTTGAATTCTTTGGAATCTACTGTTCCATAACTTACTTTGGATGTTCGAAATCCATTAATTTTTGAGGTTTTTCCCTTTTTCATAAAAATTTTACATAGTCTCAATGTTTATTTTAGTAAAATTTACATAATTTTGTAATATATATCAAATATAATAAAATCATTTATGTTAATAGTACAAGTAAAAAAAAACGACATCGAAAGAGCCCTAAAAGAATTAAAAAGTAAGGTAATAAGAACCAGACAAAATTCCCATCTTAATAATAGAAAAGAATTTACAAAAAAGTCTGTCGAAAGAAGACAGACTTTACAAAAAGCTATTTACATACAAAGACTAAAAAATATAGATTAAATACTTCTATTTAGTTCTTGTAGTTTAAAAAACGAAATTCTATCAAAGTTTTCATTCTGTAGTCTATTTAATGTTTCATCAATTGTTTTAAGAACATCAGAATCCGTTTCATTTTTTTTGATATCTTCTAATTTATCAAGAACATCTTCTTTTATAAGTTCATATTTTAACTTTAATTTGTTTTCATCCTCAGATAAAATCTTTGTTAAAGTTTTTTTACTTTCTTCATTTAATGAATTGATAAAATTGCTCAATGTTTTATTTGCAACATTTACCAATTTTTCTACCGGTAATTTTTTTACGGTTTCAGTTTGTTCTGGACTATTTTTTAAATTTTCAAGAATAATTTTTTTACTTTTAATTTTGTTTTCTAAAGTTAAAACACTTGTTGAAAACAAATTATCTATATTTTCATAGTTATTATTAGATTTAATATGACCAACCCACAAATTTAATTCTTCTAAATTTTTTTTAGAAATTTTATTAATTGTATTCTCATATAAAACTATTGATTGGTTTATTAATTCCGAAGCGATAGATTCGTTTAATCCCTTGTTACTTGATAACTCATCATACAAATAATAAAGTTTACTAATGTTTTTATTTTCTAACACTAATTCTTTAAAAACAAATAATGTGTCTTTAAAAGAATTTTTCTTGTATGACTCTGTAAGTAATTTTTCAATTTTACTTTTTATTAAACCAAATTTCATAATTATTTTTAATTATAAATATATCAATCTTTAAGTATTTTTAATAATTCATTTTCGATATCACCAAGAGAACTATTTTTTATTATAAAATCATCATCATTTGATTCTAATAATAGGTTTTCTAGTTTAGCTCTACTTTCTGGCAATCCACCTAAATCATCTCCTCCTGGTGGCGGTGGTGGTCCTCCTCCTGGTGGTGGTGGTGGTCCTCCTCCTGGTGGTGCGCCTCCGGCAGCTTCTCCACCTTCAGTTGTTCCACTTACAGTTTTATATAATTTATCGATATTATCAAATAATCCAGTATGTGTAATAATTGTTGCGGTATTTGCAAGTTCTGCGGCAACAGCTCTTTCCATTCTTTGTCTTTGAGCATCCAATTTAATATCTTCATCTGAAAAACCAAAAATGTGTTTTTTAGCCCAAGTAGCAGATGTTGGTGCTAATGTATTTGGGATTTCTGTAACCATATCTTTGTATAGTGTTACTTTTTCTTTCCACACATCAACCATTAAAAGGTCTGCTTGTTTTGATGGATTATTTAACCCTAATGTAAAGTTTTGTAATTCATCTTCAAAACCTAATAGAAATAAATGAATTATTGCAACTTTATTTAATTCTGATAAAATATTTTTTTGTATTCTATTAATTGTTCTTGCAAAACGAATATCAAGTAATGATAAGTTTTTACCATCACCAACAACTTCTTCAAAACCTAAGTAAGCTTTTGGTATTCTTAGAGCCGTAACTAATTTCTTTTGTATGTATTCAATATCCGCAATTTCAGATAGATTTGTTCCACCTGGTAATGTTTCAATTGGCATTGTTTGTGTTGCATCTCTTACTGGAATAAAATAATCTTGGTCAACAGCCATTTGGTTAAACCTTAAATCAACATTACCTGTTTTATGGTCAACAACTTGATCTCTTTTAAATTTGTTGGCAACACGTTGTACATATGGTTCAACATCTTTATCATCCATATTTCCAACAAATACTTTAAAAACCCTTCTTTCTGGTGCTCTAGATGTACGATAAATTAACATCGCATCTTCGGCTAATACAAGTTGTTTCCAAATCCTTCTTGCTTTTTCAAGCATTGATGTACCATAAGGAAGTTTTCTATCATCACCAAGTAATCTAAAGTGTGCGATTTCAAAAGTGCTAAAAGCCATATTCTTTTCTTTCCAGTTGAACCTTAAACCTTTTTCAGCTGGGTTATTTTCAGAATTTGCCGTCTTTGGTGTCATCCCTCTTTCTAATCTTTCAATCTCAATGTTTGGTAATTGTACACCACCAATAATTCCTTTTTCTGGGTCTAATTTTAGATAAACAAAATTATCACCATACTTACAAGTGTTTCTAATCCACATTTGTAAGTTTGTGTTAATATCTAATGTGTTATTAAATAAATCTGCAAGAATTCCTTTTATTCTTTTTGATTCAGAATATATTTGTAAAATATGTCCGTCTTCATTTGGGGTTGTAGATTCTTCGGCGTATATATCAAGTGCTGTTGAAATCTCTGGTGTAAACTCCATAGATTCGTAATCGTAAAATGCCGCTAGTCTTGTTGGTTCATAATAAATTGCCTGAGTATATAGGTTACTTTCTATTTTTTGCCATTGATTTGATAAATATAGTGTTTGTTGAGCTTGGAGTTTTTCCTTCTCAAATTCATTTTTATCTCTTGTTTTTAACAGGTCTTGTTTACTAAACTTATGTGTTGGCACATCTTGACCTAATAATGAATTAGGGCCAAATGCTTTATTAAGTCTTTGCCAAACTGTAAGTTGATTTGTATTTTGTTCCATAATAGAAGTTTAATTTATAATTATCAAATATAAATATTCATTAGTATATAATGTTTTCACCACTTTCTGTTAGTATTGAATCTTGTATTTCAGTTAGAATATAAAAAGTCTCAACTATTGGTATTGGACTTGGTGTGGGTGGTGTAGGACTCGGTGTTGGCGTAGGTGTTGGTTGTGGTATTTCCCTAAAAGTATCTTTTGGGGTCCCTATTTTATATTGAAAAGTTGGTGGAAAATTTTTTACCGAATATATTGGTTGGTCAGGTACTACTAAATTAGCCCCACCAAATATTCTACCTGAAGTTTTTCTTCTATCTAAACCCATAATAATAATTATCTTTTACCACCAAATAACCAACCGTATTTCATATAATCATCTTTTGATGGTCCGGAATTCATTTTCATTCTTTCATTAATCATATTACCATTTGGTATCATTGGGTCAAAATGAATTTGCTTACCGACAGAATCATTGTTTGCAACAGTCCAGGAGTCTATCATTATTTTTGTTGACTCAACAACCTTTTCAAGTTTTGAAAATGATGATTCACCAACATAAATTGCCATTGATATACCCATAATAAGGTCATCGTGTTGACCTCTTTGATGGTCTGGTCTTCCGTTTACATAAACAAAAGTATTCATCTCGTTATATAACCGAACACTCTTAATCTTAAATTTATGTCTAACATATTCTTCAAAAGCCGCAACTATTTGAACTCTTTTATTATTAAAATTTATTCCAGGAATTTTATCTTGATTTTTTGGGTTATAAGACCAAATATTTGTGGAATCAACACCATCTATATATAAATTTTTATATCCAAGTTCTTGCATTTTTCTAACCGTTGTAATCCCCATACCGCCGGTGATATCAACAACACAAAACGCATTATACATTAATCCCCATTTAAAGGCTATTTCAGCTAAAGCGTCTGGGGGTATTTTTCCCACATATTCTAAAACTTGTTCTCTTTCATCAAAATCAATTATTTGAATAGATGAAAAGTCTTCACTATCACCACGAGAAACGTCAACACCCATAATATATTTATGTCCTTGCTCTGGTTCCTTCCACATCCATAAAGAATTCCCCATTAATTTAGTTGACGCATCCTGTATTGTACTTTCTTTTATATATTCTAATTGTTTTGATTCAAATACGTTATCACCAGAACCAAGAAATTCACAGTTAAGCTCTTGGTTAATCTTTCTCTTATCATACTTCAATTTTTTAACCATTTTCTCATACCAAGGAGAACATGGTTTATAACCTTTAGCAAAATATTCCTTAATTGTTATATAGTCTCTGTCATATGGGTCACTATCAGCAAATGAGATATTTTTAGAATGGTCTTTCTCATCTTTATTTAAAAGATAATCAACCATATCGTCAGTTGGAACCAAATAGAGTTCTTTTGAGTATCTTGGGTCTTTCCACCAAAACATTTCAGAAATTTTAAAGTTATTCATTCCCTTTGTTGCTTGATTGTAAATTTCGTAATAAATTGGGTCATAACCATTTGGTGTTGATACAACGATAACTTTACCACCAGTAGAAAGTGATGCCATACAAGCAGCCCAGAAATCACCATCAGCTTCGATAAACGCGGCCTCATCAAAGACAAGAATCGTTGGTGTATAACCTCTAAGAGCATCTCGTGATGTTGCAACCGCTTTTACTTCACAACCATTTGTTAATTTATAATGTCTTTGTGAATTTTTATCGGCAGAAAATCCAGTCCCAACCCATTTAGGCCATTGATCTACGAAAGCCCTAATTTTGTTTGCCATTTCCATTGATGTATCAAGTTTGTTGGCAATAATTAGGATTTTTTCTGGTCTTTCTTTTTTTGCAAAAACAAGTCTTTTTGATATCCACGCTGCCGTTACAGTAGAAACTCCAGCTTGACGATACTTTAATGCAATATTTTCTTCATAATCTTCATAATCGGTAAGTAGTGACACCTGATCTGGAAACAACTCCAAAGGTACGTATTTTGACACTGTGTTATCATATGTTTGTAGATATGTTCTTAAGGCGTATGAGGTATCTTTCATACACCTTACATACTCAAGCATTATTTGTTCTTTTGATAAACTCATAAAGATATTTTAATATAAATATCAAAACCCCCAGTTATTTTCATAAAGGGGGTTTTGTTTGATAATATATTATTTTTTTATAAACCTAGTTTTGTTAAGATGTCATCACCATCGTCATCATCGTCGTCATAGTCATCATCATCGTCATCATCTTCTTTATATTTTTTGTAGTTAGCTTTTGCTTGTTGTAATAACTCATTAAACTTTTTCTTTACTTTTTCATTATCTGATGAATTATCTGAAATAACATTTGCGATTACATTTTTTAAAAATTCTTCTGCTGGAATACTATAAAGTAGTTGCTCAAAGAAAGGAATGTATTTTTTACCTTCGTTATCTAGAGTTAATTCATCTGGAAGTAATGTTCTTAATTTTCTTACAAGCTCACCACCAACACGGAAGTTCATTGGTTCATTAACCATTGTATCTGTTTGACCAATTACTTGTGTTGCCATTTCTGGGTCCATATCTTTCCATTGCGCTCTTGATTGTATCATTGAAAATGATTTGAATAATTCGTGAAGTAAGATTGGGAATATTAATCCGTTTGCGTAATACGTATCATTTCCATCTTCTTCTTCACCTCCTTGGTCGTCGTCGTCGTCATCGTTACTTTCTTGTTTTTTACCTGCAGCACCAGCAGCATTTCCACCAAGTGCTTCAATTAAATCTTCATCGGTAAAATACATTAAATCGTTTGCACCCATAATTTTATTATAAAGTGGATATAATCCTGGATTAATAGCATCTAATCTATCTTTATACATTTGGTAAGCAAACTGACCACGTTTTCCTTTACCCATTATAATTGCGTTAATTACATTTCTCTTTTCAATTTCTAATTGTTTTTGTTCTTCTGGCGTTAGTTCGTCAATATCAAATGAAAAATTTGGAGGTAACGGAAGTTTTTGTTCTTTTTGTGGTTTCATTTTAAAAATTCCTGGGTCAATTGCTTGTTCACCCAAAAATGTTAACATATTAACAAAATCAAATTCATATATAACACCACCATCTTTTCTTTTCTTAACAACTAGGCCTTTTTCAATTGCTTGTTCCATATTATCAGAATAAGGTAACCAACCTTCTTCTTTTGCGGCAATCTCAACTGCCAAATCTCTTAATTGTTCTTTATACCTAGGCTCAAGTTGCATAGCCTGTCTAACAGCTTGCATTTGTGCCATTTGTATTGCCATTTTAACTTGTGGATTTGTGATATTTTGTTCAGTACCAAAATACCTTTTCACATAATCAACAACTTCTTTAAATCTTTTACCAGCAATTTTTTCAACATCTGAAACACCACCTCTAAAAGCTCTATTTTTTGCGTAGATACCTTCTGGATCCTCAATTCTTTGTTGAGTCCTTGGGTGCATTCTTTCTGGATAATCACCGTAATCAACAGGCGCTTCCTTTACTATCTTTCTTACAAGTCTTTCTAATTCTCTATTTCCCATTTTTTATTTATTTAAAATTGATTCTATTGCTGACATAAAGTCATTTTTTTGTTCTTCAGCTTTTGGTTGTTCTTGGACACCTGGATTTGGATCTTTAAAAGGGTTACCTTTTCTTCTTGTTGGTGTTTTAGTTTTTTCCCTTTCCTTTGTTCTTTCTTTTTCCCTTGTGTTTGCTTTTGGTTGTTCCTCAACACCTGGATTAGGGTCTTTAAAAGGATTTTTTCTTGTTGGTGTTTTAGTTCCTGGTTTTGTTTTAGTTTTCTCCTTTTCTTTTGTGTCTTCTTTCATTTCCTTAGATATACTTGTTAATCTCCCAATTGGTAAATTCATTTTACCATTCTTTTGAAACATAGTATTTTTCTTTGGTTGTTTCAACATAAAATTTTCTGACTTATCAACCTTTTCTTGAATTGTTCTTAGTAACTCACCTTTTGTCATACTTGGCTCAATGTGTTTTTCAATCATACCAAATATTTGTTCCTCTAGATATTTTTCGTAATCTTCTTCAGTTCTTTTTTTAGTTGTTTTTTCTGGCATATCTTTATATTGTTTTTTAGACGTACTATCTGAAAATTCTTTAGCTAATTCACACCATTTCTTTTTCTTAACACCTTTACTTGTATTACATTTTGCCCAAAAGAATCCTTGTTGTGCTTTTGATTGAAATTTTTCGGTTACTTCGCCAGAAGTCGCACCAATAATTGGTTCTGGTGATGTTACAATCGTTTGTGTACCACTTTTTGTTACTGTAGCAGGACCAGTTGTTGCAACTTCACCTGTTGAATTAATTTGTGCTTGATTAACTATTTTTTTTGTGATTTGTGCTTGTTCCTTAGTTTCAAATTTTTCAACCAGGATTCTTATTTGGTTTGGTTTCATTTTTGATATCGTGGTAAAATGGATTCCATTTTCTAATAATATCTCAACATTTCTTTTAGTTTTCATATACTACTTTTTTTTCAAATTGTAACACAAGATCTCTCTCGTATAATTTATCTTTTACGTCTTGTTCTTGGTCTCCATATTTAAAAACCAATCTTTTAACTAATGAGAAATCAATCTCGTCTTCTTTCTCCCAACCTAAAGCAATAACACCATCAATTGAATCTTGAACAGAAAATACATCAGAATTTTGTACCAACTCCAATGTAATTTCATTATGTGTTAATGTCCCAACCTTTTTTACATGGTCAACATCTGGTGGACTTGGGTAACCATTTGCCGGTCTTGCTTCCCAATTTTCACCCCAAACATCTTCCAAAGAATTACCAAAAATAAATTCATAAATGTTTTCACCCTTATAATTAGGACCCAAACCATTTATGTATAATAAGTAACTCATATTACCAATCCGTTGATTGTAATTTTTGTGTTAATAACTCCTTCCTTAAATACCAAATTTCCTTTATTGGTTTTTCCAACAAGGGTAGAAACTGGGTTTTTTTTCATATATTTTAATGCAATTCTTTCTTGTCTGATATTTTCAGAAAGATTTTTAACATTCATATAATTTGTTTCTTTTAATTTTTCGTGTTTTTCTATTTTTTGTATTTTTTTCTTTTCTTCAGAAATAATTTCTTTTTTCTGTGTTGTAAAATATTGTGAAATAATTTTATCAACTTTTGATTCTCCAAAAGTACCGTGTGAAAAATGGTTATATGTGTGTCTCGGTTCTCTAGCACCTTTTCTGGTGTGTTCTTCGCCCCATTCACCAGTCATATCTTTTAGACCTTGTGCCATTTCTGATTTAACACGATGATTAATTGCATCACCAAGTGTTGCCATTTCACCTAAATCATATTCTGTCATTTCACCGCCAGCTGGTGGTGGTGGAGGTAATGCACCTTCTTCTTCATCAGACGTTGGTTCTGGTAATTCTTCATCACCCATTTCTTCATCTTCGATATCTTCATCTTCTTCTTCGTCACCTTCTTCATCAAAATCACCTTCTAATCTTGAAATAATTTCTTCTAAATCGTCATCATCTAACAAATCAACGTCAAGTGCGGACAAAATAGAATTTATGATGTACTTAACATCATTAGGATCCATATCATCTTCACTATTATATTTTCTAATTCTTTGTGCTAATTTACCTGTAAGTTTTTGAATTACTTTAAATGTAGATCCACCTTCTTTTTTTGATTTTCCTTCATCATCCGATTCTTCTTCATCATCCATATCATCCATTGGTGGTGGAGGTAATTCTTCATCGTCCATATCATCATCCATTGGTGGCGGAGGTAAACCTTCTCCACCCATATCATCCATTGGTGGCGGAGGTAAACCTTCTTCTCTAGTCGCTCCCATATCTGGTGGTGGTAAACCTTCTTCACTCCCCATATCACCCATAGGTGGCACTGCCGGCATTGGTGCCGGAGCTGCTACTGGTTCTGGTGGAAGTAAAGTCCCTTCATCTCCAGTTGGTTCAGTATTTTTTTTACCAGGAAGCTTTAGTTTGAACTTTTTTTTTTGCTCGGTAAATAAAGACATACCCTCTTCATTTCCGTACATTTGGTTAAAGTCTTTAGCTATAAGGTTTAACTTTTTCAATGCCTGTGAGTAAGAAGGAAAATATTTTCTATTTTGGATAGGTTCAATATAGTCAGAATTAATATCATCATAACTTTCTTTAATTATATATCCCAATCTTTCTCTTACGATTGTATACGTTTTACCGTCAGCTAATTCAGCTGTATATTCTGTTTTTTTATCTTCATTTACTGGTTGTGGAATAGATTCGTTGTATCTGGCAATTTCCATAATTCTACGAATTTTATCCATTCCTTCCAACTTTTCACTTCCGATAGGTCTTAATCCTCCCATAGTATATTTTTTTGAATTAATTATTTTTCTTAATAAATATATCGATTATTAAGATTATTTTATTTTTTAATAAATTATTGATTCATAGATAACTTTTTATCTAGAATCTTTGTTGTTGAATCGTGTAATTTCTCAATATATCCATTTCTTCTTAGAATTTTAAAAACAAGATTTTCTGTTGAGTACTCGCCTCCATTTTCAAGACCACACGTTCTATATTTTTTTAACTTATCTTTATATTTCTGAACCATTTCTTTTGCCGTACTTGCGTCTTCGTCTTTTATTGTGTCTAGCAAATCATCTATTATATTCATCCACTGTTTAGCCTTTCCTTTTATTAATTCTTTATCAACGGTTACATCTTCTTTTTCTGGAACATTTGCCCATTCATCAAATAATATTGAATAAACACCACTTGAAAAATGTGATTCGGTTTCATTTTGGACATATAATTCAACTTCATAACCTTTTATTGTAATGTCGTGTTTTTGATTGAATAACATTTTTTTCAAGTTGAATAGTTTTTCATATAGTTCGATTTGATTTTCTTGGTATTGTTGAAAATTTGTAACAATGTGTAAATCAAAATCAGAGTACTTTGACCAATTATAATTAGAAAGCGACCCGGTAAGGATTATATCGGTAACAACAATCTCAATATCCAAAAATTCAATAAATTCATAAGCAATTTCAAGTAACCTTTCCCTTATTTCGGGTTTTAATTTTGGTTCTTTTTTATTACCTTCCCAAACTTTTGGGTTTAATTCATTTTGGGGTTCAAAACTTTTTAATAATTCGGTGTTCATTAAGTATAAATATTATGAAAATGAATTAACTCAATTTCTTATACTTAAAAGTTTTTGAAATGTTTGTGTTAAAAAACGAACCTTGTGATTTTGCTGATCTAAATGAAGTGTAAGTTTGGTGTGGGACATCTTCATATTCGTATTTCATACCGTTTTTAAATTCTGTAATCATTTTTTTTGTTTCGGTATCATATTCAGTTCTAACGATATTTGAAGACTCAACTTCATTTATGATTTTTGTTCCTTTAATTTCTTCTTTAGTGATTGCCATATTGTAAAATTTTATAATAAATATTATAATAACACAAAATCAATTGTATATGATAGTCAGTTTTAAATTATTGACATGCCATAATTTTATGTCTAAAATTAAATAAAAAATTAAATATGGCAATAGAATTTGTAGATGACGGTGATAAGGGTAAAAAGAAAGATGGTGGTACCCCAGTTTTAGATAATTTCAGTAAAGATTTAATAAAAGCAGCGGAGCAAGGTAAATTGGACCCAGTAATTGGTAGACAAAAAGAAATCTTACGTATTGCTCAAGTATTATCTAGAAGAAAGAAAAATAATCCAATTATTATTGGTGAACCTGGTGCTGGTAAGACAGCAATTGTGGAGGGTTTGGCTATGATGATTCACGCCGGTGAATGTCCAAAAAACTTGGCGGATAAACGTATTGTGTCTTTAGATATTAATTCTATTGTTGCTGGTACAAAATACAGAGGGCAATTTGAAGAAAGAATGAAGGTTATAATCGAGGAGTTACAAGCGACCCCAAATATTATAATCTTTATTGATGAAATTCACACAATGGTTGGTGCGGGTAATAGTTCTGGTTCTTTGGATGCCTCCAATATTTTTAAACCAGCATTATCAAGAGGTGAGATTCAATGTATTGGTGCGACAACACTTGATGAATATAGGAAACATTTTGAAAAAGATGGTGCTTTAGAAAGAAGATTTCAAAAAATTATTGTTGATCCATCAACAAAAGAAGAAACGTTTGAGATTTTAAAACAGAGCAAAGAAAAATACGAAGAACACCACAAAGTACATTATACTGATGAATCACTTTGGTTGTGTGTTGAATTAGCTGATAGATATATTACCAATCGTGAATTTCCAGATAAAGCATTTGATATTTTAGATGAGGTTGGTTCACGTATGCAAATTGATATTAAACTCCCTGAACACATTGAGATATTAAAACAAGAAGCTGTTGATATAAAACAAGAAAAAGCCGATGTAATTAAAAAACAAAAATACGAAATGGCGGCAGAACTTCGTGATCGTGAAAAAAGTATCTTAATTAAACTTGATGAAGAAAAAAGGAAATTTGAAGATGATTTAAGTACTAGTAAGCGTGGTATTCCGGAAGATTTGATTTATGAGGTTGTTTCAAATATGACCAAAATACCAGTTAATAAAATTAACATTGATGAAAAAAATTCACTCGTTAATCTTGAAAATTCTTTAAATGAATATATAATTGGCCAGGAAGAAGCGGTTAAGAAAATATCAAAAGCGATTAGAAGAAATAGAGTCGGTATTAAAGACCCAAATAGACCTATTGGTTCATTTATATTTCTTGGTTCTACTGGAGTTGGTAAAACATTTTTAGCTAAAAAATTGGCTAATGAAATTTTTGGTAGCGAGGACAGCTTGATTAGATTTGATATGTCTGAATACCAAGAAAAACACACAATATCGAGACTTATTGGGTCGCCACCAGGATATGTTGGTCACGAAGAAGGTGGACAATTAACAGAACAAGTAAAAAACAAACCATATTCGGTTATACTATTTGATGAGATTGAGAAGGCAAACAAAGATATATTTTCAACACTTCTTCAGATGTTAGACGATGGACATATGACAGATGGTTTAGGAAGAAAAATCAATTTTAAGAATTGTTTAATTATTATGACATCAAATATTGGTGTTAGAAAATTACAGGATTTTGGTGGTGGTGTTGGTTTTAAGACAAATAACAATAGTGATGTTGTCCAGGAAGAATACAAACGAGATGTTTTGAAAAAAGAATTACGTAAGTTTTTTGCACCAGAATTTTTAAATAGAATTGATGATGTTGTTATTTTTAATTCTTTAGTAAAAGAACATATTGATAAAATTGTGAAACTTGAGATAGATAAGTTAATTAATAGACTTAATTCTATGCGATATAAGGTTTCTTACGAATCGTCTGTTATTGATTTAATCGCTAAAGTTGGTTTTGACGAACAATATGGTGCTAGACCAATAAAGAGAGCAATCCAGGACAAAATAGAAGATTTAATTTCGGAAAAAATCTTAACAAGTGAAGTTACAGAAGGAAAAGAATATATGTTATTTGTAAAAGGAGAAGATGAAGACCAAACAATAGAAATAGAAGATAGGTCAAAACCAGAACCAAAAAAACGTGGTAGAAAGAAAAAGGAGGATTAAAACCCCTCCTTTTTTTAATGTTTAGTATAACCTAATTCTTCTATCATTAGTTTACCAACCTTAATACCGTTATAGGTATCTTCCACAACAACGTATTCATTTTTTGTGTGGTAGTTGTAATAACCAATTGATATGTTAAAACAAGATAGACCAAAATTTTGGTTTAACGGAAATATGTCCGTATAGGGGTGTCTGTGATATTTGGTATCACCTGGAAAGTGTTCTGTTATTAAACGACCTCCGACATTAAAAAATTCTGAATCTCTTTTAAACATTGGTTTATTCATCAAAAACTCGGAAATCATATTGTTTTCTGGTGCATCAAATTGGATTACATATCCAATATTTGTAAAGAATTTTGGGTCAGCATTTGATGAACCTTTACACCCAGTTTCTTCCGCAACAAAAAACGCGGCTTTTAAATTTGGTAGTTCTTTTAATAATTCAAGACAAGCATATACACCACATTTGTCGTCACCACCGATACCAGTTGGGTCTCCACTATCATTATATGCTTTAAGTGCTAGTTTAACCTCTTTCTGTGAATTTGGGAGCATCTCTTCCACAACATTGATTGTGTCTAAATTATGAACCGTGTCTGTGTGAGCAACAACACAAGGGAAATACTCGATATTTTCATCAGTTTGTTTTGTTGCGTATATGTTGTAAAAACTATCAACATAATATGGTATATTGTTTTCACCCAACCATTCTGTAATGAAATCAATCATCAAATCTTCTTGGTATGTTTTTGTTGGTACAGATAGTACTTGTTTTAATAATTCAAAATTTCTTTCCATACAACAAATATAGAAATATTATTTTGATTTACAAAAGTTTTTTTAATATTCTTCTTACACTTTCAAAAAGTTCTGGATGATATAACTGTAAATTCAAATCTTCAAGATTATTGACAGATCTTGTTTCTTTTTTATTACCTTTATACAAATCAAAAAATAACGTATTTGTTTTTGTGTCAAATTTATAAAATAAAACATCAATACCTTTTTCTGGTAAATCTATTAATTTACTAAAACCACCAAGACTCATAACTTTATCGTACATTTTATTATATTCTTCTTGGCCAACACCTTCAAAATCTTCTTCAGCTTTTTCTAACATCTTATTAAGGTTTCTTTTAACTTTTTGCTGAAAACCTTCGGTATCATAATCATCACACCAAACACTATATTCTAACTCATACCAACCACCAATAGCTTTACCTCCATAATTTTCATATAGTAATTTTAACATTATTTTTAAATCCTCGTCTTCAGCATTTAACATTTTATATAAATTTAATAAAATATTAACAGATGTTACAAATTTATAAGCATGTTGTTTTTGTATGATACCAAAATTTATAAATGGATTATCCGTTTCGTCCATTAATGTTTTTTGTACGGCCCTTGAGTTACATTCTTCGTTATATCTTCCATATTCATATATAATATCAGAGACTTCATCTGGAAACATAGTCCCCAAAAGCTTTGAAATTTCAGAATTCTCCGTTTCATTATTCCCAAGATGTAAACGTAAATTTGGATTTATTAATTTTAATATTTCATTTGTAATTTCAATATTTTCTCCCTGGAAACTTCCAACAATATATCCTTCTTTCCAATCTTCTTCATATCTCCACATATCAAAATCATAGTCGTAATTATACCTACCCATAAATCTTCTCCAGGTCCATAAGTCTTCATCATCAGTAACACCTAAAACTTTTAAAAAATCATCGTCATCATCAAATGTAATTTCAATTTTCGGTGACTTTCCTTTTGAATATGAAATATCATTTATTAGCGGATCTGGATAAGACCATCTATTAACTTCATCACCTTTAGCAATTTTTTTTAAAAATTCGTATGTTTCACTTGCCATATTAAATAAATATTGTTATATTTGTATTTATATATAGTTCTTTGAAAATATGGGGGTGTTTTTGGATTTGACAGGTATCGGCTGAGGAATAAGGGCACGTGGAGACTGAATTAATCTCCTTAAAAACTGATTTAGAAAAACAACTGGCAATGTGCTAAACAAAATGGAAACTCTTGGTTTACTAAGAGGTTCTGAAGTTACTGTAGCTTAATAAGTAAACGGAAACGGGGGTCGGCAGACATATAACCTAGCAACAGAAGTCGTAGTTTGATAGAGCACACCGGATGGCTCTTTAAATCCGATTCGGGACCATTGGTTTTTGATTTACGATGGTGAAGAACAAATCAAATTTGTTTTTGGTCAAATTAAAACCAAATATTTTGGAACGTTAGAAAATGTTAACCTAAACGTGTAGTCCTTATCTGACAGGATATTATGGACCGGAGTTCGAGCCTCCGCACCTCCACTATAGTTCTCCCCATCTCCACAGATGGGGTTTTTTATTAAAAAATACAATAAATTAAAAAACCCACTCTTTTGAAGTGGGTTTTCTTTTTTAGGACATATCCTAATTACTTAGTAGCAGTAGTATCCTTTACAACAGCTGTAGCTTCAACAGTAGCTTCTGGTGTTGCGTTTCCAGTTCCGTTTTCACCACAAGATGTCATAAGAGAGATTGTCGTGAAAATTGTTAAAGAAATTAAAAATAATTTTTTCATTTTGAATAAGGTAATTTTTTTGGTTTATTATAATAATATATATCACATTTTTTGTAAAAAGAAAAGGGCAACCATCCGTTGTCCTCAATTTTTTTAAAAATCGGTATTTTACTTTTTTTACCGATATTTATATATATGAGACCAAAATTAAAAGAAACCGATAAAAGAATTAAAATATCAATAACATTAAGTCCGGAAATAAATAAAAAATTAGACCAGGATATTATAAACAAATCAAAATTGATTGAAAAACTCTTAAAAGATTATTATGGAAACAAAAATTTGTAGTGGATGTAAAGAATTAAAAGAAATTTGTCTTTTCCAAAAAAACAATAATTCTAAGGATGGATTTCGTAGTGAATGTAAAGAATGTTCAAAGGAAAGAAAAAACTAATACCAAAAAAAATTCTTAATGGATACGACAAAAAATATAGAGAAAAAAATAGGGGTTTATTAAATGAAAAACAAAGAGAATATTATCAGAAAAATAGAGAAAAAGAATTATTACGAAATAAAATATACCGTAATAAAAAAATTATAATTTCTATTAATAAAAAAAGTAAGTCTCCAGAAACTTGGCAAAAAAAGAATAAAGTATTATTTTATAAAAAAAGAAATGAAAAATATAAAAATGACATTCTTTATAAACTATCATTAAATGTTAGAAATAGGTTAAATTCTTTTTTAAAATTAAATAAAATAAGTAAAAAGAATAAAACATTTGATATTGTAGGTTGTGATTCTTTATTCCTTAAAAGATATATTGAAAATAAATTTGTTGATGGGATGTCTTGGGATAATAGGTATATGTGGCATATTGATCACATTATACCTCTATCTTCAGCAAAAACAGAAGAAGAAATATATAAATTATGTGATTACACTAATTTACAACCACTATGGATTAAGGAAAATTTAAGTAAAGGTTCTAAAATTTTAAAATAAACCTGAGATTACAGTTTTTTATAAGTGTCTTTTGAGTCATTATTTATTCTACTCTTATCCACAAGCTTTTGACTTGTAACACTCATTACCGATTGGTTAGACCAATCACTCCTTGACGATATAACTACTCTCTTACTACTCCTGTCTCCTCAAGATTGCGTCCTGATTCGGTCTTCGACGACCTAGAGATTTTTCATAAAAATACGGTCAAACTTGCGGTTATCACGTTCCACTGACTGCCAGTGAATAGGTGGGTAACTTCCGTTATATCGTGACGAACACTTTTGCTTTTTAGTTATAAGTTTTACCTTTTCCATAAAAGTTTTTGTGTTGTGGATTGATAGAAGTAGTGGTCCGTCTTAAGCTTTGTTACCTTTTGGATAACAAAATACCAAACTACTCCTTGAAATGTCCCCATCTCAATATTTCTAGACTACTTCGAGATTGAACCCTTGGTAAGGTTTAATCAAGGTTAATAACAGCACCACCTGTACACGAACATACCTTTCGGTTTTAAGTATCCTATGATACTGGAACACGCAATAATAAAATTGGATAACTCTATTTTTTGCATAATTCCTACGGGTTATTCCTATTGATGTTCCCATCTCAAACTGACAACCCACATTGCCAATTCACCTAACCACTTTCCCTACAGCGTTGCCCTCGGTACTAAAGATTAAACGGTATCCCGCTTGTGTACTCAAGTTCAGTTGCCTAAACCGCAAATAAGTTAACACAACTCACTCACTTTATCCTGGTTTCCCAGTTTATTTTATGGACTATACACGGCCCAATATCTTTATCAGTTTCATTACTTACTCCTGAACGGATAATTTCTATTTTCAAAGAACGTTTTCGGTCATTTCCGAATTTGTTTTACAAAGTTAAGACTTTTATTTTGATTTGTCAAGTACTTTGTGAACTTTTTTAATTTCTTTCTACGTAAACATGTGTTGTACCATACTTTGTTGCCATAATATGGGCAAACTCTAAATTTGGTGTGAAGACTTTTTGTCCTTCTTTGTTAACATATCCGTAGATTTCAACTTCAATTACTTGTGTTTCTTGTTCTGTCATTTTGTTTGTTTTTAAATACATTACAAACATATATTAAATATTTGATTGTGTCAAGAAAGTTAAAGAATTTTTTTCATCAAATCTTTCATTCTACTTAACTCTTCATTTAATTTGATATTTTCCTCTTCTTTTTTTGTTATAACATTTTTTTCTTCACCAATATCTTTTTTTGAGTAGTATTCTCTAAATTTTTTCATAAAAGCTTTGATTTTTTCCAAATCGAGTTTGATTTCCCCACCACTATCATCGGAAATTTTAACATCAAACTTTTCGGCAATTGTTTTAATTTCACTTCTATTAAAATCAGTTTTACCCAATTCTTTTTCAAAATAATCTAAACATTCGTCTAAACTATTAAATGTTTTATCTTTTAAATCATTTATGAAAGTTTCAGCTTCTGAATTTGATGTTGTTTCACCCTTTACAATTGAATCTTTTTTATTAATAACAAGTGCGGCCAAAACAATCTTAGAAAAATTATCTTTAACACCTAATGTTCCCAATTTTTCTAAAACAGATTTAATTATTGACTGTTCGCCAGAAGAAAATACTGTGTAAAATATTTTTTTAATTTTTGGTGTTTCTTCTGTTGATTTTTGATTTTTTTTAGTTGGTTCCGAAGAATCGGATTCACTTTTTTTGAACTCGGATGATGAGCTTGAGGTATTTCTTACTCCAACGTGTATGTGATTGTCGTGCATAGAATCAGACCTCCAAAGAATTTGATATCTATAACCATCTTTTGTAAATGAGGAATATGTTTTTCTAGCTGGCTTCCATTTACTACTATCTGCAACTTCTTGAGTAATCCAACCTAATTTTACTAATTTATCTTTTATTATCTTAAAACCTTCATCACCTTGTTTTAGCGAACAACCAATATCAACACCATAAGAACCTACAGATCCTTGCCAGTGATCAGATTTTCTACCACTTGCTGTATTTTCTTTACTACGTTTTTGTGAACCGGGATAGATTCCAACACCTTTAACCCAAGAAGCAACCTCAAGAGCTCTTTCCATTGATCCACCCCAATTTCCGCCAATACCACCTCCGGGACAAACCGCACGTTGATTAACACATCCAGGGTATTTTTTACCAACAGTAAAACCAAAAGTTTCTGATTCATTTATATATTGTTTCATTAAAAATACTTTTATGATAAATATATCAACTTATTAAAAACCATTCTGGAATACTTCTATTTTTCCAATTTACAAAAGATTTTTTTGCTTCTATATAATAATTTCTATATGAGTCAATAACAGATTCCACTTTATATTCGTCTGGCATTGCTTTTGCTGGTTGGGTAAAATCTTTATCTGGTATATTTGGTTTATTAATTAAACACCATTCTATTATATCCTGTGATTTATGTCTTTTACCATAGCGGTAAGTATATTCTTTACATAACTCCAAACCAAGATCACATAAATAAAGATAATTTGATAATGATTCTCTGGACCAAATAGCACAAGGATGATTTTTGTGTGATAATTTATATGGTGCTTCTGAACCAATAACCCAATGTACACCACATAAAAGTTGTGCAGTTTCAAGTATCATCTTAACTACGTGTTTATCACAATGATACTGTGCACATTTTTGTGTATCAAAATCTAAAAAAAATATATTCATAAAACAAAGATATAAAATATTTTTTAATCAACAAAAAACCCCACCTAAAAGATGGGGTCTAAAAAAAGTTATAATAAACTTATTTTTTAGTAATTACAGACCAAATAGCCCCTGCTAATGTCATAATACCACCAGTGATTTCAGTAACAACACTTTCTTCTGCCCATCCTTTCATAACAACAATACCACCAGCAAATGTTAATGCGTGTCTAACAATTCCTAATACTTGTTCTTTTGTTAATTTCATTTTAATTTGATTTAACGTTTATTTTTATATATATAAATATATTTATTAAGTAAAAAAGTTATGAAACAAAATATCAATGAAGAGTTAAATTATATAAAATACCTTTTGGGGTATAAAAAAGGTGTGGTAATTTCTGAACAAGAAACAACACCTGAAACACCAGCAACACCAACTCAACAAGGTGGTGATGGTTGTATTCCATTAACAATCAGTGGAAAATTTAATCCTAAAAAGACCGATTCCACAGAATATTTAACAAATATAATTGCAGAACTTGATAAACAAATTAAGGGTAAACCAGAATTTCAAGGGGGTACTGTAACAAGTATGAGAATTATTGGTGGTGCAAGTAATGTTGATAATGGTGTTAAATCTGATTTTACATTAAATAACGATTACACACCAAGAGACGGAAAACCCAACGAAACTAAAGAATTTCAAAATAATATGGGTTATGCTCAAGCAAGAATTAACGCCACTAAACAACCAATATTAGATGAGTTACAAAAAGTTGGTTTAACTGTTAGCGTTGAGCCAACAACCGAAGCTCACGTTATTGATACTGGTGGTGCTAGTGATGTAAACCGTAATACAACAACACATCCAAAAGAAGGGCAAGTTGTTATAATTCAAATTACCGTTTGTCCTGTTGCTAAACAAAAAACTGGTGAGGATAGTGATAGATTACCATATTTAAAACCACAATTAATACCAACAAATCAAGGTGAAATAATACCAAGTGAAGAAACTTTAAGGGAATGTTACGAAAATTCAAGAATTAGAGTTTATTATCAAGGTACTGCTCACCACTGTAACTATGCTGTATATAACATATTTGCAAATGGAATACAACTTAAAAGAGAAACCGGAGAAGATTACGCATCTTTAAATAATATAGGTAAAATTAGAAAAAAGGTTAAAGGAGTCTTAAATGACAAACAAGTTGGTTTTGATGATGCTGAAATATTACCTGGTAGCAAATATAAAAAATGTGGTAGAGGTAATGAATGTGGTAGGTCTAACACATTTGTTTTAGATAAGATAACAAATGAATCATTTTTTAATAGAGATGTATTATTTAAAAATAATGGTGCTTTAGTTATTACAGCAGCCTGTACCGATAGAGGTCAAGGTCCTTACAATAATTCAAGCGATTGTCATACAAATGTTGGTCAAATTTCATTTAAAATTACCGGAATGGAAGAAAAGGCTATTGACGCTACTGACACACCAAATATGTTTGATGAACAAAAAGAAATTGGTAAATTTGACGCTTGTAAAACTTATACAAGAAAAGCTGTAAAATAATTAAGTTACTTGTTATAATGCAACTTAATTATTTCTTTATCAAGTTCTGAAAAAGTTATTTGCGAATTGGTTCCTTGAAAAAAGATACTATCTGGGTATTCCCAAGAATCGTTTGCAAGACCAAATGATTGTGTGACTTCTTCACGTATAACACTTTTTAATCTATTCCCTCTTAATCTTTCATTAATGAAAACATAACCACTATATATAGTATGATTGTATGTGTTTGTACAAGTAAATCCATTAAATTGACCTTCCATAACAACATTATATCTTTTTTTATAATCTGAAAAATTACCACAATAAACAATTAGGTTCGCTTCACTTTTTTTATTGGTTATTGAAATTGAAATTGAATCAATTATGTCGTTTAAGTCTTTAATGACCTCTTCACTATATTTTTTAATGGTATCGGAATTTTCAAAATCAAAATATATTTTAACATCATTTTTCCATTTACAAAAAGTAGCTGTTGGGTCCCCATATTCAGATTTACCAGCAATTTCATTGTAATACTCTATAATTGAATCTTGAGTTAAAGAAACAAAAGAAAATAGGATAAATATGGTTGTTATAATTGTTTTCATAGAACAAAGATATAAAGTTTTTTTTAATTCACAAACTATTCTTTATCTTTAACTTTAAATAATTTTTTAAAGTTTCTTTCCCACTCATTAATTGCTGGTCTAAGAGTGATGAAATAACCAACAAGACCAATTAAAAATGGTATAATTGCAAATTCACCTTCTAGAAATTTTACAAATAAAGTTGAGCCAAAAACTACAACAATTATTGATAAAACTGTTGCCAAAACTGTTAATAACGCATCTTTCATAATATATAATTTTAGTTGTCAGGGTGGGATTCGAACCCACAATGAGCAACCTTCCTCAACGGAAGGATTCGGCACCGATGCTTTTTACACTCCTGACAAACAACGACTCTTCAGCTTTCTACTCCCAGCTCCGAGGAATTGTATATAACTTAGCCCATCTCACCGCTGTGTGGGAACTGAAGTTCATCGTCTTTTTCTTACTGTAAAGATAAACAAAATAAAGAATAATAACAATAGTGGTGTCATAATATTTTTTTTTAATTTTAAAAAAGGTGGAGATTTGCACCAACATATGATCACCCATATGTCTCGTTTCTTTTGTTTTTGGTACTCCACCATCGTAAGTTCTTCTCACCTTACACCACCATTCACGAGATATCCCGAATTCTCCAATGGTTGTTACTCTACTACCAGGAATCAAGTAACCGGTGTAGTCAGGACAGGATTCGAACCTATCACGAGATAAGTGTGAAAGTCACCTTACCCCAAGGAGTTTTGAGTATTATCTCCCAGCGTCTACCAATTCCGCCACTTGACTGTTTTTACTGTAGTTTAGTAGTTAAATCAAACTCTCGTTTCACTATCTTGATTTAACAGGTTGATACACTTTACGAGTTTCCCGTTTCTTACAACCACAATATTTTAAAATCACTTTCACCCCCTGTATAGACATACGTCAGATGTTTAAAGTCAGACTTAACTATTAAGGGAACCACCCGTGATTTTTATTTCCAATATTTCAAAGAACCCTTTTCCTTATTTGTTTAACAAAGATATGTATTTTATTTCAATCTACCAAATCTTTTTTAAACTTTTCTTTTCTTGTGTATTTTTTTTTATTACGATACACATTTGGTCTTGTTGCCATCTTAATCTCCTGATATGTAATCTCAATTGTTTTCATCGTTATATAGTCTTTGAACGTGTTTAATTATTTTATTTATATCTTCTTCTGTTTGGTAAGCTAGTACATCATTTGTTATTTCTGTATCATAGCAAATCTCCCACTGATCTTTTGTTCCTTTTAAAATCGCAACCTCCCAGGTTTTATCATCTGTGTAAGACGAATATCTGGTACTATAAGGATGTTTAATTCTAATAAGTGAAAGTCCGTATCCACCAGGAAAAAAAATCAGTCCGTGTGATCCTTCACCATCTGGGTGTTGTCTAAACTCTATATCCTTAAATGTTATCATAAAACAAAAGTATAAATAATTTTTTAATCTACCAAATTTTCAAAGAACAAAAAAACCCCTCTTTTTTAGAGAGGGGCTTCAAAATTTTTATATGTATAAAATATTACACCCTCTCCTTGAAAGAATCCTCAGCTAAATCGCCTCCTATCAATGATATGTGTAAATTTTTCATTTGCGGTTTTTTAATTTTTTTATAAATATACGAAACTTTTTAAAAGTGTCAAGTTTTATTTAATTAATTTTGATAATTCAGCTTTAATATCCCCCATTTCGTTGAATCTGAAATCTTTTCCAAATCTACTTCCTTCTTTTTTTACTGTAAACGCATTTCTTCTGAACATAACTTGACCTACGTGTTCTCCATCACAATGAACCTCAAAATCGGTCCCAACTTGTTTTACTTTACAATCTTTAGATTTTAAAAAATCTTTTATTTTATCTCGGAAATTTTCCATCTTAACATCAAGGTCTTTTTCCTTTGATGATTTTTCAATATTTCCTTCTTGGATTACTCGTTTAACAATACGAACTAAATCTGATTCTGTTAATCTTATTATTTTTTTCATAATAATAAATATATCATTATAATTCTTTTTCAATAGTACTTAACCACTTTCTTATTGTATTATCACTAACACCATATTTTCTACCTACACCGGAATATCCCATTTCCGTTACTTCGCTAAGTAATTGGTTAAATGGAGGTCTTTCAACCCTTCTATTTTTTATACTCCAACACTTTTCACACATCGTTGATCTTAAATTAATTTGTGAACCACACTGACAAGTCTTCATTTTTTTAATTTTAATTGGTTTATCTTTTACTTTAAATAATTTTGTTGTATTAGAATAATTATGTTCTTGCATATGACAATTAGAGCAAAGAATTTTTAAATTTTCTAATTTATTATTAAATCTATTTTCATCTATGTGGTGGAGTTCTAAAGGTATTGGTTTACCCATCCATTCTTCTAAACCACAACACTCACATTTTTTTTCTTTAACCTCTTGTTCTACCAATATTTGTCTTAATCGAGATGTGTTAATATATTTACCATTTTCGGTATATTCTTTATAATCTTTTCTGGATTCAAGATGAGGTCTACCTTTACGATTCTGATTACCATTATACTCTAAACCATACTTTTTTAAGTATTTATTTAATGTATCTTGTTTTACCATTAATAAACGACAAATAGACACTTTTGGTTCGTTACTCTCAATCATATTCAAAATAACTGAAAAATTATCTTTAAATTTTTTTTCTGTATTATTCATAATATCACTTTATTATAAATATCAAGAAAATTAAAAAAAGGTAGACACATTTAATATTTTTTTTATATGTCTACCCTTTTTGTACCTTCGGTGGGATTCGAACCCACAAAAACACCGCTTCTAAGGCGGTTAGCTGTGCCAGTTTACATCAGTCACGAAGGCATTTTGTTGAGGTCCTAATTGGAATCAAACCAATCTAACCGGTTTTGCAGACCGGTGCCTAAGTCTCTCGGCCATAGGACCATATATTAACGGCAGTGGTGATCTGCCGCTTTTGTTGCAATTTGATTGTCAGGTTTAATATTTGTTTTATAACCTAACGATGTCGCCCACCCCACAACAGGGGGAACAAGTTTTGAACTGAAATGTTTTTCTTGACTATTATAATCTAAGTCAATCTCAACTTGCACCTTTACTTTTTTGGTTAACCATTCGGCAACCTCAATTGAATAATCGGCCTCATTCCAAAGACGTGTCCATTTATCTCTTATTTTTTTTACTTTTTGTTTGTGAAGAATATAATGAACACCCCTATTCCCGTACCTATATGCTATTACCGTAACATACACGGTACTTCTTCTGTGGTTTTGTGAGTCAGTCCCGATGTGTACTTCCACCCAGGGACATTCTTTTAGAACCCCCAAAGTGTGGTTAACCACATCTGGTATCGCATCACCATTAACCGTTCTAAATACTCTGTTCATTTTAGTTAATTTTAATTGTTTGTGGACAGGGAGGGAATCGAACCCCCGACACATAGAGCTTCAATATAGTGCTCTACCAGCTGAGCTACCTGTCCTTATTTAACTTGAAACGCAAACTTAACAACACGTTTCTTTTTTTGTGAATCTTCCCAATTACCAATCACAACACCATCTTTAATTGTGAATGCGTGTTTTGATACAAGAATGAAGAATGTACCAATAGGGTTTTGTTTTGTAAAAGTACCTACAGTCATCTCTCGTTTAACAACACCGTCTTTTGTCTTTACAGGGTATCTCAAGCTGTGTGTTCCCATCTCACTTTTAGTACCGACACATTTAACTCTTTTGTAGTTAACTTGTCTTTTGTCTTCTGAAAGTTTTGTCATTTTTAAAACAGTACCATAAGTCCCCTCACGATTTTTACGTCCAAAGTTTTCTCTAACGTATTTGTGAGCGTAATCGTAAGATACATCAAAACAAGATGCAAATGCTCTTACAACACAATCGTTGGTTTCATTTTTTGCGATTGCAGATTCTTTATAACCTTTAATGGCTTTTCCTGTAGTACAATATGGTAGTGCGTCTTTCATACTGTAAAGATACAAAATCTTTTTTAATTGGCAAAATTAAAAATTTGCGCAAAACTTCCGAGTCGAACAAAAATTTGATGGTTTGGAATCGTCCGTGTTAGCCATTACACTAATCTTGCAAATTTGCCCGACCTAGCTCGGGACCGACTTCGGATATCAAAAAAGATGATGAACAACTTTATCAGGAATCCCGTCCTTAGACTTCACACACCATTAGAGAGCTGGGTTGTTACATCAATACAATTAAGATTGAATACCTATCCTTAGTGTGTACCCTTACGAACACCTCTCCGTGTCCGTTGCTCTACGCCTTTTATCATCTTTAGTATCCTCGGAGAGATTCGAACTCCCATTTTATAGTCCGTAGCTATATGTTCTTATCCGTTGAACTACGAGGATATTTTGTGTGTACGATGGGGGTCGAACCCACGACCTCTTGAACCACAATCAAGTGCTCTACCAACTGAGCTACATACACCATATTGTACCAATAAAGGGTATCGAACCCAATGACATCCAGGATATGAGCCCGGACCGAAAACCTTTCCTATTGGTATATTAAGGAAAGTAGTGGTAACGATCCACAATCGGTTTCTTACCGATCACATTGTTTAGCAAACAAGTCCCGTCGCCTTCAGGGATTACTTTCCATTTGTGCTCATAACAGGACTCGAACCTGTAACCTCCGACGTATCAGGTCGACTATCTAACCAATTGATGTATATGAGCTTGTTGCGGAACAGGTAGGACTCGAACTTACAATCCCTTGATTAACAGTCAAGTGCTTCACCATTAAGCTACTGATCCTTTTGTGGGAGCAGATGGAATCGAACCACCAAGCCGATGTTTTACAGACACGAGCAGGACCCTGCCGATACTCCCAAACACGGTTTATAGGAACTTACCGTAAACTTCTCGTACCCCAAGATGGATTCGAACCACCACCGGTAGTTTGTAATACTACCGCTACTACCAGCTGAGCTAAAGGTGCATCTTATTTAAATTTGTTAATGGGACAAGTGTTAATCAATTCTTTAACCCATTCACTAAAAACCTTTGGTGGTTTCATTTTTTTCTTAGTCATAGTATCGTGTTGGATACTCATACCTCTCATATAGGATTGTTTACACATTTCCTCAACTTCTTTTTTATTAAACATTCTTTCCATAACACAAAGATAATACTTTTTTTTAATCTACCAAATTTTTTTAAAAATCCCTTCGTTGGTACTCGCCGTTTCTATAGTCGACACTTTCCTCATTTTTGTTTTTATAAGTGTACTTCCCTACTGGGACTTGAAGTCAACAC
>Ga0247843_1002603_pt1 | contig 32145 bp, 28 predicted proteins | sample LaCruzMarch2017__FD_192420 | JGI IMG/M metagenome (GOLD analysis project Ga0247843, IMG submission 192420) | Freshwater microbial communities from meromictic Lake La Cruz, Castile-La Mancha, Spain - LaCruzMarch2017_8m | ecosystem: Environmental > Aquatic > Freshwater > Lake | place: Spain... | reverse complement strand
CTTGCATCAGCAATATATAAATTTTTTATCTCATGGCTCCTCCCTTCCAAATCAACCACTGATGTGGCAGGATTACTACCCATTCTGCAGGTGCCGCAGGCATAACCCATCACACTAATGGGTGCCTCACCCCGGGGATGGGTAGGTGATTGACGCACCACATGGGTTAAAGGATCGGCTTCAATTGCCTTTAAAGTGTCAATCCAGCGATACACCAAACGGTCGTGGGCTTCAGTATTATTTGCAATATAATTAAGCCTGATCTGCTCACCTTGCAACGTTATTTTGTTGTGGGGATCTGGCAATACCTCAGTCATAGCCCACCAAGCAACAGAACGAGCGGCTAATTCTTCAAGACCGAAATTAGGTAATAATTTAGAAACTAAAGATAATACCGGAGGAGATTCAGCAAACAATGCATCCTGCAAAACTCCCCCACAACTCTGGATATGCCCAAGGGGAAATTTAACATTTTTATCACCCCAGTAATAATCATTTATTCCAAATGATCGCTGATAGCGACCAGAGTTAGGTACGGTTGCTAATTGAAGGATAGAAGTGAGTTGCAACTTCATTAAATTACGGCCAACCTGATCGGAGCCGTTGCTTAAACCTCTGGGATGGGCATCACTGGTAGAACGCAATAAAATCGCAGGAGTATTAACTGCGCCGGCAGCTAGTACAACATAATTAGCCTTAAATAACCATGCCTGATTATTAATTAATGCCTCCACCCCTTTAATTTCGCTTCCCGAGGGATCAACATGTAAGCAGTTAACTTTCGCTCCAGTTCTTAACTTGAAATCAGGATGAGTGATCGCCTCTGCTACCCCAAATACTTCAGCATCACCGCTTGGATCCTCTTTATTGTTAGACCAGCTGATTGGTAGATCATAGGGATAACAATCATGGCGCAGTAGTGCTTCCCGTAGAGGCTCTAGAAAAGGTTCCAGGGGTCTTGGTTTTCCCACGTAGGAGTTATTTCTTGGCGGCTCGGTGGGATCAGCACCACATAAGCCATGCACATGGAATAATTGTTCAGCATTATCATAAAAAGGGGCAAAATCTGAATAACCTACTTCCCAACAAGGAGATATCCCGGCTTGCAAATGAACGGCTTCAAAATCTTTTTCGCGCATGCGCTCGAGCACTGCGCCCCAAATTTTTGTATTACCACCTAGTCCATAAATTGTTTGAGGAGGAAAAGGATCGCCATCAGGGCCGAACCAACGCTCTGCCGGATGGTATCTATCTTTTCTAAACAAATCCACATCAGCAACATTTTGATCTGCCAAGGCCATCTGCCCGCCCCGCTCTAGCAGCAGCACCTTATGGCCTTTTGATGAAAGAGCACCAGCCATGGTGCCTCCTGCAGCACCACTACCGATAATGATCACGTCGTAATGCGAGTCGTCAATGATCATTGGGATTCCTCCTTAAGAACGTTGCCACACATAAATAAGCAGAAATAGAATAATCCAGATCACATCTACAAAGTGCCAAAACAGGGAGGTGGCCTGGATTCCCTGCTCTCCACCTTTGTAGTTATTAGGTATAAACGATTTCACCAGCATTAACAACATAAGCAACACTCCTGTGAGCACATGCAAACCATGAAAACCAGTGAGTAGATAAAAGGTGCCACCGAAAGTGCCAGAGGTAAAGCCAAATTGCAGGCCGCTCCACTCCACTGCTTGACCCCAAAGGAAATAGCCCCCCAAAGCCATGGTTGCTAACCACCAACCTCGGAATCCCCAAATGTTTTGGCGCGCCATTTGCCGTTCAGCCAAATAAATCGTGCCAGAACTAGATACAAGCACAAAAGTATTTATTAAGGGAGTTTGCCATTCCAGGCCTTCTACCCCAATCGGCAACCAATCAAGCGCATTTAACTTTAATAATGCAAATCCAGAGAAAAAGGCAATAAAGATTACGCTTTCTGAGCAGAGAAAAATAATAAAACCGGTGAGGTTATGGCTGGCGTGCATACCGTGGCTGGCATTCATGCCATGGCTTTCATTATTAGCTGTGGTGGATTCCATTCTTTATGCCTCTAAAGGAGATTGGGTTTCATAGGCCGCCTGGTTTTCCACAAGTGGTTTACCTGTGCCGTAGCCATAGGGTCCGCTGATAACAGTGGGCACATTTTCTTCAAAATTCTCAGCTGGAGGAGGTGAGGGAAGCAACCATTCCAAACCAATGGCATTCCATGGGTTCTGTGGAGCTTGCGGGCCTCGAACCCATGAACTAATCATATTTAAGAGAAACGGAATAATTGAAACTCCTAATAGAAAACTACCCAAACTAGCTACAACATTCCAAAAGGTAAATTCGGGATCATAGGAAGATACCCGCCTCGGCATTCCCATCAAGCCGAGGGGGTGCATTGGAAAGAAGTTAAGGTTTGTACCAATAAAGGTTAGGAAGAAGTGCAACTTCCCCAGCCCCTCATAGTACATTCTACCAGTAAACTTAGGGAACCAATGATAAATAGCTGCGTAAATACCCATTACTGCAGCGCCATAAATAACGTAATGAAAATGTCCAACCACAAAGTAAGTATTATTGACATGAATATCTATCGGCACCGTAGCGAGCATAATGCCAGTAACGCCTGCAAAAACGAAATTAAAAAGTCCGCCAAGGCTAAAAAGCATCGGGGTGTTTAAACGTAATTTGCCTCCCCATATTGTTGCTAACCAGGCGAAAACCTTCACACCAGTTGGCACCGAGATAAGCATAGTTGTAACCATAAATAAATTTCTCATCCATTCCGGTACACCACTGGGAAAGAAGTGATGCACCCAGACAATTAAGCCAAGAAATACAATTGCAAATGAGGCTAGGGCAACAAACTTATAACCAAAAACAGGCTTACGTGAATGGCAGCTAAATAATTCAGAGAAAATACCAAAAACAGGCAGAATAATTACATAAACCGCCGGGTGAGAATAGAACCAGAAGAAATGTTGATAAAGAACGGGATCGCCGCCGCCCTCAGGCTGGAAAAAGCTAGTACCTACTACTAGATCAAATAACAACATAATTGCACCACCGGTTAAAGCAGGCAAGCCAATTAACTGAAGTGTTTGGGCAGCCCATACTGTCCAGATGAAAATCGGCATGCGGAAAAATGTCATGCCAGGAGCACGCATCCGAATAATCGTGGTTACAAAATTAACTGCACCCATGATCGAAGAAACCCCTGAAAGAGCTACGGCAGTGAGCCACATCCCTTCACCACTCACAAAATTTCCAAGGGGATTTTGTGTGCTCACCGGCGGGTAAGACCACCAACCAGAATTAGCGGGGCCACCTGGAAGCAAAAAGCTGGAAATTAAAATCACCCCAAAAATTGGCACCAACCAGAATGCCACTGCATTCAGTTTTGGAAACGCCATATCCGGAGCGCCAATCATTGTTGGTATTAATAAATTATTAAGACCATTTAATACCGGAAAAATAAACATAAATAGCATGATCGTGCCATGCATCGTATAAAGCCCGTTATATACAGTGCGATCCACGAGATCATTCTCGGGGGTAATCAATTCGCCCCTCATAATCATGGCTAGCAAACCACCGATCAGAAGAAAAAAGATTGCAACGGTGATATATTGAATACCTATTACCTTGGCATCGGTATTAAAACTAAAAAATCGTTTCCAATTATCTGGGGCACCTGGTACAGGTGCATTTGATTTCAATACGCGAGGATCATAAGAAGCAAGTGTCATGGTTTAACCGTTGTGGGGAAGTTGATTTGAGCCGGGCACATTTACCATTGGGGCTGGAGCAGGCACAACAGTGGGCCATCCCCTTGCGCCTTCACTTTGGCGTTGTTTATATTCAAGAATTGCATCACTCAAGCCTGGTTGCAGAGGCTGAGTAGCCGCTTGTTTCAACCAATCGCTATATGCTGCTTCACTTTCCACCACAACATCAGCTTGATTTGTAGAAAACCAGGTACCGCTATACATAGAATCCCTTAAGCGGTAGCGCCCTTCGCGGGTGGGGGTGAGGTTTAGATTGATTGCCCTACCGGGGATTATGTCTTGCTTTAACCTGAAAGCAGGAACATAAAAACCATGAATCACATCTTCGCTAACCAATCTAAAAGTAACGGGTTTATCAACTGGTAAATGTAATTCTGTGGAGCTAACTTTGGCATCTGGATAGTTAAATTGCCAAGACCACTGCCTGGCTGTTACCTCCACCTGTTCTGCAGGTAAGCGGTCCCCTAAGAAACCCCCCACCTCCTCGATTGGATCACCGCGATGGATATGCTCCATCGGACCCAGCACGGCAAGCTTTTGGTTAACACGAACAGAATAAAAAGCTATCCCAAACACGATTAGTGCGGGTATAACTGTCCAAATAATCTCAAGCTTAGTATTACCTTCAACTGGTTCAGCATCACTGGTATCGTACTTTTCAGCCCTATTAAATAAAACAACCCAACCCATTACTGATACCACACCAAAAAATACAAAGGTGGCTAGAGCAGTTTCAAAACTAAATAAGCCATCCACCAATGGTGCGGCGGTGGATGCCTGAACAGGTAGCCAGTGATAAGCCTGGCGGCTCATCCAAAAGCTAAATACAACTAATACTCCTGTCCATACGCTAACTATCGCCAGCGCTGAAACATTAATCCGGGAGGGAGGGCTGCTTGTCATGGCAAAGCTTCTCTGAGATTAGCGCCAGCTGCTAAAAGCTGATCTGCAGTGATGTGCACGCCAAATTCAGCCGCCAGTTGAGCGCCCACAGTGCCATGAATCCCTATTAAACCCATCATTAACACTCCACTAAAAAGATAAATCCATTGCACCTGCCTGCCAAGATCTTTGCGCCATAGGAAACGCTGGTAACCACGCCAAATTGTCATTAAAACAATCAGAGCGAGCAACAAAACTCCTCCCACCCCGTGCCAAAGCATTGAAACAAAACCCTCAAGGCCAAAGGTGCTAATTACCCCAGGCAGCGGCACCGCAGTGAGCATTTCATAAAAACCTGCCGCCACCGTAAAAAAACTAATAACGGAGCAGGCCAGCAAGTTATACCAACCCACATCATGGAAACCGGCCCTTGTAACAGGCAGGGCTAAAAATCTGAAAATGCGCTTCTCTAATGGGTATAGAGCACCAGCAAAATCAAAAGCAATCGCTATAACGAATAAGCCGATCGTGAGATGCACCAAGTTAGGGTGAATCGGCAGGCTATATGGGAGATCATTTGCTCCTAATCCAGCTGCTATTTGATTTAAAGGCGCCTCTGATTGCAGCACCACATTAAAAAACTGCATCACACCAACCCCGCCCGCATCGCTTCCACCACCTTCACCGTATGCAATCCATAAACCCAAATCAACTGATCACCCAGATAAACTTGTGCCACCACCAAAGCTGCTAATAAAGAATCAGCGCCGAGAAATGCAAGCGGCAAACTAAGGGGATCTTTGGCTCGCAATACATAGCGCCAGGCCGTTAACACAGATAAAATTCCTGCGAGAGACCAACCAATGGTGCTATGTATATTTAAAATATCGCGAGATGCACCGTAGGGATTAGCCAAACCAGCCTCCACCTGGCCAAACATGATTGCAACAAAAATTGCAGTTGTAGCAAACAACAAGTTCCACCAACTCACCTCAAATAAGGCTCGTTTTCCCGCAATAACACCAATAAAATCAAAAAATACTGAAATTAATGCCATTGAGATCACAAAATGAACCACGATCGGATGAATCGTGTCCATCCAGGGCAAGTTGTGATCATTTAATGGCGGTAGCAGGTGCTCGAGCATGAGCGAACCAAAAACGCTTCTTACATATTCCTTGGTAGTGCCGCAGGATTAAGAGTGTGTGAAATCTACCCATTTGCTTTATGGATCAATTTCTATCTGGCCCCTGGCGCCTGGAATCCGACAGCCTTGGGGAGGTGCAAGTGCCCGCAGATCGCTATTGGGGTGCACAAACAGAACGGGCTCGCTTGATGTTCCAGCTAGGGCAAGACCCCATCCCCGCCCCTTTGATCCATGCCATCGCGATAATTAAACGGGCGGCAGTTCAAACAAATAACAAACTTGGCCTTATCGACCAAGCACGCTGCAACTGGATTAGCCAGGCAGCACAGGAGGTGGAAATCGGGAAATGGGATTTGCAATTTCCGCTTTCCACATGGCAAAGCGGCAGCGGCACCCAAACCAACATGAACGTGAATGAAGTAATCGCCAATCGCGCTTGCGAACTGGCTGGTGAGCCCTTAGGCACTAAAGCCTGCGTGCATCCAAACGATCATGTGAATAAAGGCCAAAGCACCAATGATGTATTTCCCAGTGCCATTCAGCTAGCGAGCGAGCGTCAGCAACGGCTACAGCTTCTGCCCGCAATAAGCGATTTAGCCGCAAGCTTTGAAATGAAAGCTGCTGCCTGGGCTGATGTGGTGAAAATCGGTCGTACCCATTTACAAGATGCAGTACCCCTCACCTTTGGCCAAGAAGTGGGAGGTTGGGCGGCCCAATTGCGCAGCGCCGCCTCAAGAATCGAAGCGGGTTTTGAAGAATTACGGCAGATACCTTTAGGGGGAACAGCCGTTGGCACCGGCCTTGGCGCAAAGGCCGGTTTCGCTGCCGCTACCTGTGAATTGCTGAGCAGCTGGGAGGGGGTGAATTGGAGCTGCAATGGCAACCGTTTCGCCTTAATGGGTAGCCACGACGCCCTGGTGCAACAGATGGCTCGCCTGCGGCTACTGGCGGGGGCGCTTCATAAAATTGTGAACGACATTCGCTTGCTCGCTTGCGGACCACGGGCCGGGTTAGCTGAACTGCTTCTGCCTGCAAATGAACCCGGCAGTTCAATCATGCCTGGCAAGGTGAATCCCAGCCAATGCGAAGCTGTGGCAATGGCTACTGCTCAAGTGATGGGCCTTGATCAAGCAGTTGCTATCGGTGGCAGTGGCGGCCACCTCCAAATGAATGTGTATAAGCCTCTAATAGCGCTTAATTTAATTCGTAGTGGTGAATTACTGAGCCAATGTTGCTATTCCCTACGGGTGCATCTTGTAGAAGGGATGAAATTAAATATCAACAAAGTTGAACATTATCGCGATCAATCCTTGATGCTTGTTACAGCCCTAGCACCAGTGATTGGCTACGACAAAGCAGCAAAAATTGCTCAACATGCCCATGCTGAAGGGCTTTCTTTACGGGAGGCCGCCCTCGCCCTTGATGCGATCAGCGCTGAAGCATTTGATCGCAATGTAAACCCAAAAGAAATGACCGCCACTCAAGATTAAAAGCGGCCCAGAAAAGCCAATGCCAGCCCGATTAATAAACTAAAAACCAAAGCGCCCCCAAGCAGCAATAGGGCAAACAACTCCCCTCCCGATAAAGCTCGGCGCTCGGGAATAATCGTTTGCTGGATTGAAACTTTACTTGAATCTTTACCTGAATTCTTGCTTAAATTTTTACTTTGATCTATGAATAAATCATTGAGTGTTGAATCGTATTTGCGTCTTTGTTCTGGATCGCTCAAAACTGCCATTGCATCTTGCAAAGCCCGAAAACGCTCACTAGCTTCAGCGGCCGGAAGCTCGGTGGTGTCTGGATGAAAGCGTTTGCTGAGGCTGCGAAAAGACGCCCTCAATTCATCCTGGCTGGCCTCCCGTTTTACGCCGAGCAGGGCATAAAGATTGATATGGGGGCCGGTGGAAGCCAAGCCGCTGGGTTCTGCTTGTTGCGATCCTAGGGAAACTTACTTTCCAAACCCTGAGCAACGATCTTCCCTGGGAGCTGCTGGGTTGGCAGCCAAACGAGCAACAGCTGCAGCAATTGCAACAGCTGCAGGTTTTATTGCGGCATTGGAACCAGCAACTAAATCTCACCCGGCTGGTAGAAGGGCCCGATTACTGGATCGGCCAAGTATTCGATAGCCTTTGGCCCCTTCAGCCCTGGTTATCGGGGGCCGCTGCACCAGCTGCAAACTCAAAAGGGTTTGGAGTGGTGGATGTGGGCACTGGTGGTGGCTTTCCAGGCCTTGCCATCGCAATCGCGCTCCCCAAGGCCCAATTAACCCTGGTGGATTCAGTTGGTAGAAAACTGGAAGCGGTAAGAGCAATGGCCCAGGAATTGGGGCTTGCAGAAAGAATTTTGCTGCGCTGCGAAAGAGCTGAAAAAAGCGGCCGAGATCCCAATTGCCGCGGCAAATTTCAATTGGCGGTAGCCAGGGCTGTAGCACCAGCTGCGGTGGTAGCTGAATACTTAGTGCCCCTACTGGCCCCAAATGCCACAGCTCTGCTTTATCGGGGGCAGTGGAATGTCGCAGATCAGCAAAAACTCTGTGAAATCTGCGCAATATTGCAGGCCAGGGCCGGGGAGCCCCAAGCCTTAGAGCTCCCTGAAGGCAGGGGCCAGCGGCACGTAATCCATCTAACCCCAAAAAGCCCTTGCCCGGCTGCTTATCCAAGGGCAGTGGGAATACCGGCAAAGCAACCCCTAGGGGAGGCAACAGCTAGCTCTAATTACCCAAACGTTGCAGAGCCGTGCCGCCAAGGTTTGCCTTGAGCTCGCGCAGGATTGCCGGAATTTCATCACGCCATGGGCTTTCAGCAAGGGCCGCCTTTAATTCCAGTTCAGATACCGAGCCCGCACTGGCAAGCGGCGCTTCAAATACATCAGCATTGTTACCTGGAAACCAATGATCACCCTGCCCTAGAAGGCCATAACGGGCCTTGCCATAACTCACTAAATCCCATGCCTGCAATAAGTTGTTAAGCCAAAGCAGCACTGGCAAGTTGATCTTGCCTGGGGTTTCTTGCCATCGAGGCAACCCCTGCTGCCAACTTTTTAGCCAAGCTTCACCAAGTGAATCCTCGAGGGCTTGCTGCAGCGAAGCCGAGATAGGAGGCAACAACTCATTGGCATTTGGCAACATTTTTACGGCTTTTAAATGTAAATCTAAATCTTCAACTTTTGCAGCCCCTACGCTAATGGTGTGAACCCTAGGATCACTCAAACAAAATAGATCATTAAATACAATCGGATGTAGAGGTTTGCAAAGTTGCTTTAAGCGTTTAGAAGGAGAGTGAAGATGGCCACCTTTATCGGTGGGGCTAATTAAAAAAATCCCCATATCTTGATCCCTAGCAGCATTTAAAGCGGGGCTATTATCTTGGCGAATGTAGTACCAATGGATATTTACGTAGGCAAAAGCGCCACTTGCGATTGCCATTTCAATCAATTCAAGCGGCCCATGGGTTGAAAAACCAACATGGCCAATACGGCCGTCTTTTTGCCAACGCTGTATAACATCGAGGCATCCACCTGGCCGCAGGCATTGATCTAAATGTTCAGCAAGATTTATGCCATGCAAGGTGAGTAGATCAACCCTTTGCACCCGCAGCAAGTTGAAGCTGCGCTCCAGCTGCGATTCAAATATTTTTGCATCTGAATTAGGCGCAATTTTTGTTTGCAAAATTCGCTGCGGATCATGATATTTCGCCAATAATTGGCCAAGTTGCAATTCAGAACTGCCATAAAACCTTGCTGTTTCAATGTGGTGCATGCCAGCAGCCATGGCTGCTACAAGGATTTGCTCAAGGTTTTGCTGGCTTTCAAGCTTGATCTCAGCCGCAGGCAAATCACTCCAACTCTGTTGAAAACGCATTCCCCCAAGGCTCAACAGTGGCATTGCCAGCTCGGTTCTGCCAAAACGACGAGTGGGGATCATGGCTGGCTTACGGGCTAGGCAATTGCTCAAATGGCAGCCAATGGATGCAGTCCACCGGGCATGTGTCGATAGCTTCCTGCACCCGTTCAAGGCTGTCGCCGTTTTGTCTGATTACCCGCGATCTACCTCGATGGGGTTCCACTAAAAAAGTGTTGCAAGCCACATGGGCGCAATAACGGCAACCGATACAAACATCTTCATCAACCCAAATTGCCTCCTGGCGCAAACTACCCCCCAGCAGGGGCTCTTTACCTGTGCTGCTCTCGCCCGGCGCGGCAAGCGGTTGGGTTGCAAAAGCAATAGAAGGATCGATGCTCACGGCAAGCTTGGCAATCAACCCTGCCAGCGGGTAACTACCAGCTCAATGCTGCCATCAACACTTGCCCGTTGATCACTAACAACAAAGCCTTCGGCATTTGCACTACTAAGAATGCTATGCAGCGCGTATCTCTGGGTTAATTGGGCCATAAAGCGTTCCAAAGGAATTGGTAAGCGCCATAAATCAAGATCAGTTACCAACTCATAGCGTTTTTCAGTGCTGTTCCAACGAAATCCAATGTCGCCCCCTTCAGGCTGCGGGCAACAAAGATCAGCTACTTCCGTTTGGCCTTGGTAACCACGCAACAGCTGATTTACTTCAGTTGGGGTTTGGCCAATATCTTTCAGTGCTGCCAGCAATGCAGCACGATCGCGAAGCTCAGTTTTAATCGTGCTGAAGTGAGACATTACTGATTTGTTTTTGGTGAAGTTCTGCGGTAGCAGAAAGGTAATAATCGGAAGTGGAATTACAACGCTGGATACTGCCTAACCTTGCTTCTATCAGCTTAGTTAACTGCAAACAGCCCTCCCCTTGCACGCCTTCAACAAGTTCTTCCACAACGCCGTTAGGGCGGATGCAAAAGCGTATCGTTTGTTGTGGCATAAGCGCTTCCTCGCTTGTAAGAGCTTACCCAATTTTATTTATTAGCTGCGATCAGACACGCGAGATCAAACCCAACCACTCTGCAAACGCGCCATAAGGGTTGGATCGTTTAACTGCTCAACCGCGTTTAAGGCGTCGTCCCTCACCCCGGAATCACTGTCGTGAAGGCAGGCCTGCACAAGCGCCTCCTTCATTTCCTCCTGCAGCTCTCTAGCTAGTTGCGATTCTGAATCTGCGATTAGTCGCCCCAAACTCCAGGCGCTGTTGCTTCGCACTGCAGGCTCGGTATCAATACGCAAGCTCAGGAGCAACTGGCGTGCCACTTCAGTTCGTTGCTCTTCGTTATTCAAGTTGCAATCAACGAGGGAGCTGGCGGCCCAAAGACGCACCGCAGCGATATCGGTGCTTAAGGCCTGAAGCAGTGCCGAAACCACCAGTGGATCGGCGTAGTTCCCAAGGGTCCAAGCGAGCGCTTTGCGCACAAACCCATTGCTCTCCTGCTGCAATTGAGGCAGCAAAATAGGTAATGCCTCTGGATTTGGATTGCGGCCAAGGGCATAAACAGCGCTCATGCGCAGAATTGGGCAACTACTTTTAAGCAAAGGCATCAGTAGCGGCAGCGCCCGGGGATCGCGGTGCTCACAAAAGAATTTCAACCCTTGCAATTGCTGTTCGTGATCTCCAGCTAAATCAATAAGAGCCTGATCCAGTAATTTTTGCTGCTGCTCATGCCCTTGGGGGCAATCGCTATCTTTCGGAATTAAATCAAGCGGATCAAGGGCCTCCTCCGCCTCCAACTCCTCTTCCAATAGAGCTAGCTCAATAACCAATTCACTGTGGTTAGTCATGGAGCTCAGGCCAGTGGCGCTGGCGCAGCCATATCACCGGGCAGCCAGATACGAGCGCTAACCGCAAAAAGCGCAGCTGAAAAAAGCAAAAGGATTAAAGCCGGCAGCAGCTTAGATCTAAAAAATGCCATCAAATTCACCTACGAATTGCATTCTATTCTCACTGTTGCAAAGCCCCTGTGCCGATGAATAATCCAAAAAATAATCGCGCCAGCAGTAAGCGCATTTTTACGGTGGGAATGGAGGGGGTGGCAAGCGGTGCTCCTTACATGGTGGGCAGCAAATTGCTTCAAGGATGGCTCAGCGCAAGCAATATTCCTCTTCCTTTAATTGGCTTACTCCCCCTTGCTGAACTTCCATACACATTAAAAATGTTTTGGGCACCCTTGCTGGATCGCTGGCCCATTGCCTGGCCAGACCGCCGCAGGGGCTGGATTCTTGTTACACAACTGCTGCTGGCGCTGGTAATTGGCTCCATGGCGTTGTTGCAACCGAGCACAAACCCAAAAGCTCTAACCGCCATTGGTCTTGTGGCCCTAAGCCTGGCGATCTGCAGCGCCAGCCAAGACATTGTTGTGGATGCCTATCGCACTGATTTGCTACCAGAAGAGGAGCGGGGCGCTGGGGCCGCTAGCGCATCACTTGGCTATCGCGCTGCCGGTTTGGTAATAAGTTCTGGTGGCTTCTTACTCGCTGGCACCTATGGCTGGCCCGCTGCATTTATTGCAGCAGCAGGAATCATGTTGTTAGTGGTTCCTATCACTATTACGGCCCCAAGTGTGCCGCCTCTAAGCAAACCAGTTACAAGTTTGCGCCAGGCAATTATGGGCCCCGCCAAAGAATTCCTAAACCGAACTGGAGCGAATAAGGCGCCTATTTTATTGCTACTGGTGTTGCTTTATCGCTGGCCAGATGGATTATTAAATGCAATGGCTATTCCTTTTCTAAGCCGTAATGGATTCAGCGAAGCAACCATTGGTTTAGTTCAAGGGGCCTGGGGTATTGGCGCCACAATTTTAGGCACGATAGTTGGTGGCATTTTGTTTAGTTATCTCGGCATGAATCGCTCTCTTTGGATTTTTAGTGCCTTTGGGGCAGTTGGCAATTTGAGCTATTGGGCCTTGGCGCAATTTCAGGGGGGCACTTTTGCATTAATGCTGGCGGCAGCATTAGAAAATATTGGTGGCGGCATGGTGGGAGCGGCATTCGTGGCACTACTAATGAGCCTCTGTAACCCCCGTTATTCAGCTACTCAATACGCTTTGCTTTCCGGTGTTTACGCCTTGAGTCGTTCATTGTTATCTGCACCTGCAGGTTTGGTAGCAGAACGGTTGGGATGGTCTGCTTTTTTTCTTTTTAGTGCAGCAGCAGCAATACCAGCATTCATATTGCTTGCCTATGTGGCGCCATGGCAGGAACGGGAAGCTAGGGGAGCTTTTGATCCAGCAAAAGATCAGATCTAAGTTGAAGCCAAATTATTGAAACGACGCCGTAATTGTCCGCAGGCTGCATCCGCATCAAGGCCGCGGCTAGCACGAACACTTACGGCAATTCCACGGCTTTGCAAATTACGCCTAAATGCCTCCACCGCAGCATTACTCGGGCGTTTAAATGTTTCTTCCTCGATCGGGTTATAAGCAATTAAATTTACATGGCTCTGAAAGCCGCTAACAAGATCAGCAAGGTCTAGGGCTTGCGCTGGATGATCGTTAAGACCACCTAACAAAATATATTCGAAACTTAATCTACGGCCAGTTGCAACAACATAGTCACGGCAATCAGAAAGCAGTTTCTCCAAAGGATAAGCATGGGCGGTGGGAATTAATTCCTCCCGCAACTGTTGATTTGGCGCATGCAAACTCACTGCAAGAGTGTATTGAGCTCGCCCTAAACGCTCTTGAGCAAGAGCAGCTAATTTTGGCAATGTGTTGGGAACACCAACAGTACTAATAGTGATTTGACGTTGAGCCATCCCTAAATCTGTACATAAGCAATCGATTGAAGCTAGAACTGCGTCGATATTTAATAACGGTTCACCCATTCCCATAAAAACCACATGGCTCGGACGTTGCTGCATCACCTCCCTCACACTTAAAACTTGATCAACAATTTCATGCACAGCAAGGGAACGCTGAAAACCACCCTTGCCGGTAGCGCAAAAACGACATGCCATAGCGCAACCCACCTGCGTGCTTACACATACCGTGAGTCGATCGGGATTAGGAATACCTACTGTTTCAATACTGAGGCCATCGTGGGTAGCAAGTAGCAATTTAGTGGTGCCATCAAGTGCAACATTGCGTTCTAATTCTCGGGAGCGACCGATCCAGTCAAAGGCATCTGCAGGAGGTTGTTCTAATAATTGTTGCCGAAATAATTTTGGCAACACCGAAACTTGATCGAGTTCACGCACACCTTTGGAATAAAGCCAATCGTGTAGTTGCCTTCCCCTAAAAGCGGCCTGACCCCTCTCCTGCACCCATGCCTCAAGGGCTGCTCGACCCATCCCGAGCAGTGGGGGGTTTAGGGCCAAACGAGTAAGCCGTGCTTCATCCAAATTTCAACTGCTAGCAAAGAAATAAAGCCAAGCATTGCAGCACGACCATTTAATAGCTCACAGTGGGTATGGAAACCAAATCGCGGTAACTGCCGTTTTGGTATCAAGGTGGGTTGCAAAGGTTGAGGCGTAGAAATCATTTGTTAGCTCTCCTCGCTTAGTAATCCCTCTTCCAATAAACCTTCGAGGGCTTCAGGATCTGGCAATAACTCTTCAGCACTTAATTCCTCACCTACCGGACGGGCAAAAGCAGCAAAATTGCTACCTTCCGAAATGCCATGGCGGCTGCGAGTGGCTTGCATTTCATCGTCTGAAGGATCATCTAAAACAGCTGCACTTGGCTGAGGCAAGGGCATTTCAACGGTGTAATCGGGCCTAAGAGCACTAGCCCTTCTGTAGCTTGCATTCTCCTCATCGAGGATGTCTGGATGAGGACCAGCTTCTGCTTTTAGCTCCTCCTCAAACCCACTAAAACCAGTACCTGCTGGAATTAAACGGCCAATGATCACGTTCTCTTTCAAGCCACGTAACCAATCACTCTTGCCTTCAATTGCAGCTTCCGTAAGAACCCGAGTGGTTTCTTGGAAGGAAGCAGCCGATATAAAGCTATCGGTATTAAGAGAAGCTTTTGTGATACCTAGTAAAACAGGTGTAAATTCTGCGGGCGCACCGCCTGTGATGGCGATTGCTTGATTCACTTGATAAACCTGGCGTAACTCAATTAGCTCACCGGGCAGAAGAGTTGTATCACCTGCATCCTCAACTCGAACTTTATTAGTCATCTGGCGAACAATCACCTCAATATGTTTGTCGTCGATCGTTACCCCTTGAGATTTATACACATTTTGTACCTCTTGAACCAAAGCGGTTTGCAAACGAGATATCGCCTGATTTGCAGCATCCATCGAGGCATTGCGAGAACGCAAATCCTCAAATAGAACCTCCAGCAATTCATGGGGATTAATAGGCCCATCAGTGAGCAAATCACCAGATTCCACAAGCTGTTCATCGCTCACCATCACGGTGCGTCCGAGCAGGATTGGATATTCAGTACTTAACTCCTCACCTTCAACAACCGAAACTGTAGGTGAATCTTCATCTTCCTTTTGTTCGATTTTTACACTGCCCGCCTTCTTACATAACACTGCTGATTCACGGGGCCGGCGAGCCTCGAGCAATTCCTCAATACGAGGTAAACCCTGAACAATATCGCCAGTTTTTGCACGTTCAAAAACTAGCTGTGCCAGGGTGTCACCTCGCAAAACGAGATCACCATCGCGCACATGCAAGATTGAATCGGGCGAAACCATATAGGGCCTGCCTACTCGCAAACTTACAGATGTGGCTGTAATCAATTCCACCTGACCGCTGTGGGGTGCAACTAAATCATCTGAAAGAGGTTCACCTTCAACAATGCGCTGGCCGATAACCGCGGTGGGCTTCCCTTGCAGAAGCTTTACTTCAAATAAGTCGTCAGGCCTTTCAACAATCAAGCGCCTGATCGGTTCCCCCTCAACACTATCTGGAAGTTGAACAACACCGTCTTCCTTACAAAGAATTTGAACTGTTGCTACAACATCACCACGCTTGATTGAATCACCATCGGCCACTTTCACCTGAGTGTGGGTGGAACCATGGCTAGCGTCAGAGAGGGTATCGCGACGAACCAAATGTGATTCAAGAATTACGAGTTGCAAGCGATCAATAGTTTTTGCACGCTTATCTGGAACCATTTCCACGTCCACAGTCATCTGAGGAGTGGTGTCATATGTTTCAAGAATAAGCTGAGTGCGCAGCAACTCAACTCCGTCAACAGATTTAACAAGTTCAGCATCTTTAAAGGTAAGGCGCTGAACAGCCTTAAGACCCAATGATGGTCCGTTTGCTTGTTTTACGTTGCCAAGTTCTGGCAGATGAGCTTCATCCGGAATTGCATATTCTTCCACCGGACGCAATAGCAATGCACCACCTTCTGGGGTATCTACAGATTCAACGAATAACATCGCTTCTGCCACTAAACCAGGAGCTATTTCCTCACCGGGGTTAACCATTTTGCCCTCTTCAGCAAAACGGCTCAACACCTTGCTATCAGCTACTAAATGCAAAGTACCTGAGCGAACAATTATTTCACGCAAGATGTCATTTTTCTGCGTAACGGTTACGATACCTGCGGTTTGACTAAATATATCTTTAACAACCTCAGTTCCGGCCTCAATCCACTGGCCATCCTCAATCATTAAAAGTGAAATATCTTTATTTATCTCATGAGTTTCCTGTGGAATCCAAAGTAAAATGCCGCCTTTTGAAACCTCATAACCATGCTTTGCACTGCGTGCTTTTTTGATACCAAGACCAGGGGCAAATTTAATTAAACCGCCGGTTTGAGTGCGAAAGCGATCATCTGTAAGTTCGGCGATAACCTCACCATTTGAAATCTTTGTACCTGGCTCGGTATTAAGCCGATAACGAATGTTATCCTTACCTTCAAGATGCCAAATCTGGCCGCTATGGGTGGTGGTAGCAATTAACTTACAATCTTTAAGCAGCATACTAGATGTAACAATTTCCACCTCTCTTGAATCACCTTGAGATTCACGAAGCCTTACACTTCCGCCATATTCACTAATTTGACGGCTTTCGGCAAGTACATCACCATTGTGAACATCACTGGCAGCCTTAACAACAGGATATGCATTTGGAGGAAGATTGTATACATCTCCGCCGAAAACCCAAAGACGGCCTAAACGTTGCGCCTTGAGAGTAATGTTACCTTGACGATCTGGCACTTCCTTAGGTTGAATAACATCTTCGTAACGCACCTGGCCAGCTAAATCACAAATTACATCCTTGCTAGCTTTCTCAATGCTCTTTTTAACTGCAGCACCCGTAGATATCTGGGCCAAAATCATATCATTAGGAACACTCGCGCCATCCGCAACGAACAGAATAGATCCAGTTGTAATATCTAGCTTCTGATTTTTACCTTTAGTGTTTGGTTTTAGTGTGAGGCTAAAATCAACTTCAGCGATTTGAGCTTCAACACCATGGGGAGTGCGGTGTGGACGAACCCTGGCCTTGGAATCAAATTCAACAATGCCATCTACCAAAGATCGAACAACCCCAGTTTCTGCAGTTGAAACTCCACCTGTGTGGAAGGTACGCATGGTGAGCTGAGTTCCAGGTTCACCGATTGATTGGGCGGCGATAATACCAACAGCCTCTCCTAAATCGACTAATTCGTTGTATGCCAAAGCCCAGCCATAACACTTCCTACATACAGAACGAGCCGCTTCGCAGGTGAGGGGGGAACGAACTCGAACCTCTAAAACTCCTGCTTTTTCAATCGCCTTACTTAGTGGAGGATCAACTTCAGTATCTCGTTCGGCAATGATGGTGCCATCAGCAGCTAAAACAGGCTCAGCGATAAGCCTTCCAACCAAGCGATTACGGTATCGGCCATTGTCTTCAGCGGCAACAATAATGCTACGCACTGTACCGCAATCATCCTCCCTAACAATTACATCTTGGGCAACGTCGACCAAGCGGCGAGTTAGATAACCGGAGTCGGCAGTGCGTAGCGCTGTGTCAACTAAACCCTTCCGTGCACCATAGGAAGAAATTACATATTCGGTAACTGTTAAACCTTCGCGGAAATTAGTACGAATCGGTAAATCGATGATCTCCCCTTGAGGGTTTGCCATCAAACCACGCATTCCCACCAACTGACGCACCTGAGACATATTGCCACGAGCGCCAGAGTTGGCCATCATCCAGACGGAATTAAGAGGATAGTTATCATCAAAATTACGCTTAACAGAATTTACTAAACGTTCGTTAGTTTCAGTCCACGTGTCAATAACCTTGGTATGACGTTCCACCTCAGTAATTTCGCCAAGGCGATAACGCTCTTCAGTTTGGGTTATCTGCTTCTCTGCATCTTCAAGTAATTGAGGTTTATCCTCTGGCACCTTTAGATCATCTACAGAAATAGATACTGCCGCCTGGGTTGCATAACGAAAACCAAGATCCTTCAGATCGTCAGCCATCGCTGCAGTGGTAGCTGAGCCATGGTGTTTATAAGCCCAAGCGACCAAACCTCGCAAACCTTTTTTATCAATAATTCGATTACGGAAAGGTGGGGCCATCCGCGATGGTTCACGTTTTGCCGCTGCTTCTGCAGCTGCCAGTGCAGCGGCTTCTGCGGCCTTGGCTGCCTTCGACTTGCTGGAAGATTTGCGGGCGGCAGGCTTGGAGGTGCTGGTCATGACCTAAAACGGGAGGGGGGTAGTTAAGGGAGATTTAGCTGATAAACAAAAGCAGGGCGAGTTACCTAGCAACCACCGCATCAATAATCGTGCGATTCATAATAACTCGTCCAGTTGTGGTTAGTAGATAGCGACTGATCAAAGCACCATCTTCATCAAGACGATCACGGTGATATTTCCACTGCTCAACCCTGGTGCCATCGCTGAGGGTTTCACTTTTTAGTGGTTCTGTTGCTTCATCGTCGTCGTCTATTTCACCACTAAAGCGAACCCACAACCAATCATGTAGCTTGATGCGCTTTTCTGCGTATGCATTGCACACATCACTGAGGCTTGCAAAGCTCCATGCCCGATCACCAAATTCCGGAATGGAATTCTCTTTACGCACAGCGGTTAGGTAATAAGAACCAAGCACCATATCTTGGGAAGGTGTGATTATCGGCTCCCCCGTTGCAGGAGAGAGAATATTGTTGCTGGCAAGCATCAACATGCGAGCTTCGGTTTGAGCCTCAAGAGAAAGAGGAACATGCACAGCCATTTGATCGCCGTCAAAATCGGCGTTGAAGGCTGGGCAGACAAGAGGATGCAATTGAATTGCACGGCCATCTACTAATTTAGGTTCAAAAGCCTGAATTCCAAGGCGGTGCAAAGTTGGGGCACGATTTAACATTATGGGATGTCCATCAATAACTTCTTGCAGAACCTGCATCACCTCATCATCAGCCCGCTGAATCATTTTCTTTGCGGCCTTAATGTTATTAACAATGTTCTGACGAATTAAGCGGTGAATAACAAAAGGCTGGAAAAGTTCGATAGCCATTTCCTTTGGAAGGCCGCACTGATGCATTTTAAGTTTCGGACCAACCACAATTACAGATCGACCGGAATAATCAACACGCTTACCAAGCAAGTTTTGGCGGAATCGCCCCTGTTTACCTTCAATAATATCGCTAAGAGATTTAAGCGGTCTGTTATTAGCGCCAACGACAGTTCGGCCACGGCGTCCGTTGTCAATCAAGGCATCTACTGCTTCCTGCAGCATCCTTTTTTCGTTGCGAACGATAATTTCAGGGGCAAGTATTTCCTGAAGCCGCGCAAGTCTATTGTTTCGATTAATTACTCTGCGGTAAAGATCATTTAGATCAGAAGTAGCAAAACGGCCACCATCCAACTGAACCATAGGCCGCAAATCTGGAGGTATAACTGGGATAGCATCGAGAACCATCCATTCAGGCCGAGCGCCAGTAGCTATAAAATTATCAATTACTCTCAAGCGTTTGATGAGCTTGGCGCGTTTTTGCCCCTTGCTCCCGTTTATATCTTCGCGTAATTCCTCAGCTATTTTTACTAGTTCTAAATCTTCCAGCAAACGCTTCAATGCTTCGGCGCCAATGCCAACCTCTGGTTCATTTTCGATCTCAGAATCTTCAGCAAAAATTTCATCCTCGATTTCCAGCCACTCATCTTCAGTGAGCAGCTGCTTATATTTCAAAGTTTTGTGATCACCGGGCTCAAGAACCACATAACAATTGAAATATACAATCTGCTCCACATCTCTTAAGGGCATATCTAAAAGAATCGCCACATAACTGGGTATACCTTTCAGATACCAAACATGGGATACAGGTGCCGCAAGCTTAATAAAGCCCATGCGATGGCGGCGCACTCTACTTTCAGTAACTTCTACGCCGCAACGTTCACAAACAATGCCGCGGTGTCTAACCCTTTTGTATTTCCCGCAATGGCATTCCCAATCCTTGGATGGTCCAAATATTTTTTCACAAAATAAGCCATCCATTTCAGGCTTAAGGGTGCGGTAATTAATGGTTTCAGGCTTGGTTACTTCGCCCACCACTTGGCCGTTGGGCAGGGTGCGCTGCCCCCAATCCATGATGCGCTCAGGGGAAGCGAGCGTGATCTTGACGTAGTCGAAGTGGCTTTCGGTACGGGTGTTGCTGTTGGTCATGGCCGGTGGGCAAAAGTGGGCTTCAGGACAACTTTGATCTGGACGCTTAAAGATTAATCTTCGTCGTAATCAGCTACACCAAGGGACTCATAGGTGGGCCTGCTGGGGGTACTGCGACGCGGGTTAACGTCTTGCATTAAATCAACTTCAGCACCTTCATCTGTGTATACAGCTATATCGAGGCCAAGAGATTGCAGCTCACGCATCAACACCTTGAAGGATTCAGGCGTACCGGGGCGAGGTATTGGCTTACCCTTAACAATCGCATTAAGAGCCTCGTTACGACCCTGCATATCGTCTGATTTAACCGTAAGCAGTTCCTGGAGGGTATAAGCGGCGCCATAGGCCTCAAGGGCCCAAACCTCCATCTCCCCAAGGCGCTGGCCACCCTGCTGGGCCTTGCCCCCCAGTGGTTGCTGGGTAACAAGTGAATATGGACCGGTGGAACGGGCGTGAATTTTATCGTCTACTAAGTGAACAAGTTTGAGAATATAAGCTCTACCAACTGTTACCGGTTGATCAAAAGGTTCGCCACTACGGCCATCAACTAACTGAATTTTACCTGGGTTGTCTGGGTTGTATACCCATTCTTTGCCTGGTTGTTTTCTAGCTTCCTCAAGATACATTTGCACAGTTTCTCTAGATTTTTCAGCCCCATGCATTTCATCAAATGGCACGATTTTAAAGCGGGAGTGGAGGTTATCTGCAGCCCAGCCCATCAAACACTCAAATACTTGGCCAACGTTCATCCGGCTGGGAACGCCAAGGGGGTTTAATACAATATCTATGGGCGTTCCATCTGGTAAGTAAGGCATATCTTCCAAGGGAAGAATACGACTGATAATTCCTTTATTTCCGTGGCGGCCGGCCATTTTATCGCCAACCTGAATTTTACGACGTTGGGCCACATAAACCCTTACCACCATATTTGCGCCAGGGGGAAGTTCATCACCTTGCTCGCGGGTGTATATACGTACGTCAACTACTCTTCCACGTTCAGTATTAGGAACTCGTAGGGAATTATCTCTAACATCCCTGGCTTTTTCTCCAAAAATTGCCCTTAGCAGCTTTTCCTCAGGAGGTTGATCGGATTCTCCTTTGGGGGTTACTTTACCAACTAAAATATCCCCACTCTCTACGAATGCTCCAATTCGTATGATGCCCATTTCATCAAGACTACCAAGGCTCTCTTCTGCAACGTTGGGAATCTCTCTGGTTATCTCTTCAGGGCCGAGCTTTGTTTGACGAGCTTCAATTTCATACTTTTCAATATGAACTGATGTATATAAATCCTCACGAACTAAACGCTGGCTAACAAGAATTGCATCCTCATAATTGTAACCTTCCCATGGCATGTAAGCCACCAGTACATTCTGACCTAAAGCAATTTCACCGCCTTCACAGGCAGAACCGTTAGCTAATACTTGACCCGCTATAACAGTATCACCTTGACTAACTATAGGTCGCTGATTTAGGCAGGTATCTTGATTGGAGCGCTGATATTTCTGAAGAATATGATAATGATCATTGCCTTCATGATCGCGAACAATAATCTGAGTTGAATCTACAAAAACAACCTCTCCGTTCACGTTAGTGATAGGAACCATGCCTGAATCTCTAGCCACTTGAGTTTCAAGACCGGTACCCACAAGCGGTCTTTCTGGCCTCAGTAGTGGTACAGCTTGACGTTGCATGTTTGAGCCCATAAGCGCTCGGTTTGCATCATCGTGTTCAAGGAATGGGATCAATGATGTTGCAACTGAAATCACCTGAACTGGCGACAATTGCACGTAATCAACTTGATTTGGTGGAACTGTTTCAAAATCTTGGCGATAACGAACAGGTACTAATTCGGCTGTAATCAGACCGTCTGAATTTGTTGCCACATCACCTGGGGCAACACGGCATTCATCTTCAAGGTCTGCTGCGATGTAAATAGGATCGCCGGATTTGATTACGTGACCGTTTTCAACGCGCCAAAAAGGAGTTTCAATAAAACCATATTCGTTAACTCTGGCGTGAGTTGCTAGAGAACCGATTAAACCTGCGTTAGGTCCTTCGGGTGTTTCGATTGGACAAATTCGACCGTAGTGAGATGGATGAATATCTCTCACAGCAAAGCCAGCGCGTTCTCTGGTAAGACCCCCTGGGCCAAGGGCGCTAATACGCCTTTTGTGGGTAAGTTCAGCCAATGGATTAGTTTGATCCATAAATTGGCTTAACTGACTGGAGCCAAAGAATTCTTTTATTGCTGCTACGAGTGGTTTTGGATTAACCAATTGAGCCGGGGTGAGGGAATCTGTCTCACCGACAGTCATCCTTTCTTTAATGATGCGTTCAAGGCGGTTTAAACCAACCCGAACTTGGTTTTGTAGTAATTCGCCAACAGAGCGAACACGGCGATTACCCAAATGGTCGATGTCATCAAGGCTGGCACCACCCACATCAAGTTCAAGATTGATTAAGTAATCAATGGTTGAAAGTACATCTTCAGGGGTGAGTGTTCTCACCGCATCTGGAATAGCAAGACGAAGTTTCTTGTTGATTTTATAACGGCCAACTTTGCCAAGGTCGTAGCGCTTGGCATCGAAAAAGCGGCTGTGCAACAACTGCTGACCACCACTTACAGAAGGAGGTTCACCTGGACGCAGTTTTTTGTAGAGCTCAAGTAGTGCTTGATCTTCAGAAGAAATGCCTTCTTCATTAGCAGCTTCAATAGATTTACGATAATATTCAGGATGACGCAGTTTATCTAAAACATCATTATCAGATAAACCTATTGCCCGCATCAAAACATGGGCATTAATTTTACGTGTTTTATCTACACGAACATGTAGCAAATCATTCTTATCTGTTTCGAATTTAAGCCAAGCGCCTCTATTAGGGATAAGGCTGGCATTGTAGGTTTTGCGTCCGTTTTTATCTTGATCGTCTTTAAAGTAAACGCCTGGGCTACGAACAATTTGGTTAACTATTACACGCTCAGCGCCATTTATGACGAAAGTGCCACGCTCTGTCATTAAAGGCAATTCGCCTATAAACACTTCCTGCTCTTTGATTTCGCCAGTTTCTTTATTAACTAAGCGACAAGTAACATACATTTGGGATGCAAAAGTTGCATCTCTACGTTTTGCCTCTTCCACATCATGGCGTGGGCGTTTTAGCCGATACTCAGTACCAACAAAATGCAGCTCAAGTTTGCCGGTGTAATCGGTGATAGGCGAAAAGCTATCAAGCTCTTCAATCAAGCCTTTCTCTAAGAACCATTTAAAACTGCCGCGCTGTACCTCCACTAAATCAGGGAGGTAAGTGGCAGTCTTGGCGACTTGAATCGCGCTGCTCATGCGTAAACCTGCAGATCAGAAGGAAAGTTAATTAGCAGTTACCTCAGTGCCAAAGAGATCCAAAAATTGTGCATTGCCAAGACAACAGCCGCCCCTCGCAGAAACAAGGGGCGGCCATGTTCAACAATTGCTCAATGGATGGAGACCAGGGGAACCTTCGGCAACAAAGCCCGCGGAGTGAGAGGGCAGTTCAGCCCACTTCTGGGCCAGTGGTTAATTATACCCAGAAGAGGGCGGATTCTGTCAAGGAACATGTCGGGAAAGCGAAACCTAAACAAAAGCCTGATAAGGCAAAGAAAAAAGCAGAGCTGCATTTGCGCTTGTTTGAATACACACCTGCTCAAGGGTTTCTCCCCTCAGCTCCGCCACCCTTTCCGCCACATGGCGCACCATCGCTGGCTCATTGCGCTTCCCTCTTCGCGGCACTGGCGCCAAAAAGGGGCAATCTGTTTCCACTAAATAACGGTTGGCCGGCACTTGGCGGGCGCATTGATGAGTTTCGTGGGCTTTTGGGAAAGTAACCGTGCCACTAAAGCTGATGTGAAGGCCGAATTCCAGGAAAGATTCCATTTCAGCTGGAGTGCCGCCCCAGCAATGCATTACCCCGGTTAATTGATGACCTTGAATGCGGCGATGCTCCAGAAGCTCCAGCATTGCAGCCGCTGCATCTCGGCAATGGATGATCACCGGCAGTTGCAATTCTTCAGCCAAGTTCAACTGTGCTGTAAGAATCTCCAGCTGCTCCAGCAAATTTGTGGCTCGAAAAAGATCAAGGCCTAATTCCCCAATAGCAACAACGCGTTTATCTGCTGTGGCCGCTTCCCTAAGAACATCAATACTATTTGGCCGCCAATCCTGAGGGTTGAGAGGATGTACGCCCACTGAATAGCGCAGCTCAGGAAATTGATCGGCAAGGGCTTTTATTCCTGGAATTTCGGCGGGTTCTACGCACGCATGCAATAAGGCACGCACACCTGCATTTCGCCAACGCTCGGCAACCAGCTCTAGGTCGTCGTCGAACTCACGAAAAACAATGTGGCAATGGCTATCTATTAACGGCAGCAAAACTTCACCCATCCACTTAGGAAATTAGACCTGAGCTGTTGGGGCAAGTTCTGTAGTTGCCTTTTTAACTGCCGCACTAAGGCGTGATTTCTGGTTGGCCCCTGTATTGCGATGCAGAACCCCAACTTTCACTGCTTTATCAATTTTGCTGAATGCAGCACTCAATGAATCCTGAACTATCACATTAGATTCAGCTCCCGGCTTGCTGCCATAGGCCTCACAGGCAGTAAAGCAACGCTTCATCAGAGTGCGTAAAGCAGACTTGTAGGTGCGGTTTTGCACCCTATTGCGCTCTGCAATCTGAATACGCTTTTCAGCAGATTTGTTATTGGCCACTTGGTGTTACTGAGCAGAACATCAAACCAAAATCCTAGCTCCTTGCTGCCCCCCATCATTGCGAAACCCAAACAGCGGTAGCTTTAGGCAAAAGTGCGTAAAAAATCCAGCCATGTTGCTGAAGTTGCTGAGCGATCCAAAGGAAGCCGCAACGATGCTGGCCGCGATCGGCGACCGCACCAACAACCCGAAATCGCAAGAAGCACGCCAAACCGTTGACACGATTATTGAACAGGTGCGCTTAGGAGGTGATCAAGCCCTAAAGCACTACACCGAAAAATTTGATGGCGCAAAGCTTGAGGAGCTAAGGGTTCCCCCCGAAGAAATACAGCGCGCTTGGCAACTCACAGCTGAACCACTACAGGAGGCTTTACAGCTCGCAAAAACAAGAATAAAAACGTTTCACGCCAAGCAATTACCCGCCGACATAAAGCTTGAAGGGCCCCATGGCGAAAAACTGAAGCGGCGATGGCGGGCGGTGGAGCGGGCTGGTTTGTATGTGCCAGGCGGCAGAGCTTCATATCCCAGCACGGTATTAATGAATGCAATTCCAGCTGAAGTGGCCGGGGTTAAACATCGCGTAATGGTTACCCCACCAGGCCCTGATGGCCAAATTAATTCAACAGTACTAGCCGCAGCTCACCTAGCCGGCATTGATGAGATTTATCGCGTTGGTGGAGCTCAGGCAATTGCAGCGTTGGCTTGGGGAACCGAAAGTATTCCTCGGGTTGATGTGATCAGTGGCCCTGGCAATCTCTACGTAACCCTCGCCAAAAAAGCACTATTTGGCAGGGTTGGCATTGATTCTCTTGCCGGACCCAGCGAGGTTTTGATCATTGCCGACGACAGCGCTGATCCCATTTTGGTAGCAGCAGATCTTCTGGCTCAAGCGGAACACGACCCCCTAGCCGCCGCAATCCTGCTCACCACAAGCGAACGTATTGCCCGCGCTGTGCCTGTTGAAGTGGAAAAACAACTGCAAGATCACCCCAGGCGAGAACTCACCAGCGCTTCAATTCGTGATTGGGGCTTGGTGGTGCTCTGCCAAAGCATTGAAGAGGCAGCAAAACTTTCAGATAGCTTTGCCCCTGAACATTTAGAACTACAAGTTTGCGATCCAGATACCTTGGCGGAAAGGATTCAACAGGCCGGAGCGATCTTCCTTGGTAGTTACACCCCAGAAGCCGCTGGTGATTATCTCGCTGGCCCAAATCACACCCTCCCCACCTCTGGCACGGCGCGCTTTAGTGGAGCCCTCAGCGTTGAAACCTTTATGCGTCACACAAGCTTGATTGAGTTTAATCACCAAGCTTTGCAAGCAACAGGTACTGCAATCATGGCCCTTGCGGCCAGCGAAGGTTTACATAGCCATCGTGAATCTGTACGACTAAGAATTGAACATAAAACTTGAATCATCGCTTCACAAGATCGCGAACTTTTGGTTCGCCAGCAATGATTTCACCTACCAAAACCTGATGAGTTAAGTTAATAAATAAACCATTCTCCAATACTCCAGGCAAGTTGTTAATTGTTGCTTCCAAGGCTGCAGATTCTTTGATGCCGCCAATAAATTTCACATCAAGTACTAAGTTTCCCTGATCTGTAACAACTGGGCCAGCCTTTTTTACCGCCATTCGCAGCTGAGCCATGCCCCCCAAAGATTCCAACTGGCTTTGAACCTGCCGCCAAGCGCCTGGAAGCACCTCTACCGGGAGAGGAAACTCAAGATTGAGAGTATCTACAAGTTTGCTGGAATCAACCACCACCACAAATCGTTTTGCCCTCACCGCCACAAGTTTTTCCTGAACATGACAAGCTCCACCACCTTTAATCAACTGAAAAGCAGGATCTACTTCATCAGCCCCATCAATTGCCAAATCAATACGGTTAACAGCATTAAGAGCTTGCAGAGGAATTCCAAGTTCAGCTGCGAGCACCTCGCCTTGAAATGATGTGGTAACACCAACTAAATCTTTTAAACGACCATCTTTCAAGCGGGCTCCCACCTCCTTGATCATCAAAGCTGCTGTAGAGCCAGAACCCAACCCCAAGACCATGCCGCTAACAACTTGATCAACGGCTGCCAGTGCTACGGCTTGCTTCATCTGATCTTGAAGGTTTGGCATCACGAGGTTGCTGTGTTTCGCGAACCTAGCAATGGAACACAAATCCCCCTAGCTATCCCTGGGAAGCCGATTCAGGCAACGGGGCGGGACGAATCGCTAATTTAAGGTTTTCGCTGCCGCGCAACACCTCCAAATCCAACGATTCACCTACTGTTGAACCTTCAACCACCGCTAACAAATCAGCGGGGGCGTGCACAGGTTTACGGCCGGCAGAAATTACCAAATCACCTCGATGCAATCCCGCTTTTGCTGCTGGGCTTTGGGGCAAAACCTGTTGCACTAGGGCCCCATCTCGTTCGGGCAACTGCAGCAAAGCATTGGGATCAGCATTGTGATCCTTAGCTCTACGGGCGGTGAGAGGAACCAATTGGAGCCCCAGATAGGGATGCACCACGGGTGTGCCGGCAGCCAAACTTTGGGCTACCCCTCGGGCCAAATTGATTGGAATTGCAAAACCCAAGCCAGCCCCAGGGCCAGCTCGCACAAGGGTATTTAAACCAATTACTTCGCCTTCTTCATTTAGTAACGGACCACCAGAGTTACCAGGATTAATTGCAGCGTCAGTTTGGATTAATTCCAATCTCTTATCAGTAAAACCAAGGCTGGAAATATTGCGATGCAAGCTGCTCACAATGCCAAGAGTAACGGTGCTATCTAGGCCGTAAGGATTGCCAAGGGCGATAGCCCAATCGCCTGGCTCCAGTGCGTTGGAATCACCAAGAGGGGCCGCCTGCAAATCTTTGGTGCCACCTGGAAGCCTCACAACTGCCAGGTCTGTGATGGGATCTGTACCCACCACATCGCCATCAAGTTGGCGGCCATCAGCCAGGGTTACTTGAACCCGATCAGCACCGTCTACCACGTGATTATTGGTTAAAACCAAGCCATCAATATTGATCACCACTCCAGAACCTTGGCCGTTTTCACGGTGGCTATTAGGAAGATCACCAAATAATTCGCGCAGTAAAGGGTCTTCAAGACCAGGCTCAAAACCGCTATTGCGCACCTCCCTTTCAGTATCTATGCGAACCACTGCTGGAGCAGTTCTAGCAACCGCTTTGGCTACAAAACCATGCTCGGCATTGGCTGCTGACGGCTTTGAAAAAGCGAGGATCAGCCCAAATAAAACTGTTATGCAAGCCCGCAGCAATCGTTTTCAGATCAGAACCGTATGAGCCTAGTTAGGCCAGCGCAACAATGTTTCCTGCCAGGTGCCATCGGCTTCGAGCTCCACAAAACGAGCTCCACATTGGTGCGGTAACCCCAAAGGGCAAATCTGGGTGGGCTTGAACTGTAAAAAACTTGAAGGGCAGCCCAGCAACGTAGTTTTTGCGTGGGTATCACGCCAATGTTGATGTATGTGCCCCATCAACACAATTTTAGGTTTAGCAAAAGTGGCAAGCCGATCTAGAAATAAAGATCCCTCCCGTTGCGCCTCAGGGGGATGATGCACCGCCACAAGCAAATCAGCGTATTGATTATCTAAGACTTTTTTTGCCCAATGAAGCTGAGCTTTTGAGATCCAGCCATCCACCTCCCCAGGCCAATGGCTATCAAGAAGTAACAACTGCCAAGCGCCAATAGGAATTAGAGCTGGCGCCACATGGGCTACTCGGCCAAGACAGGCTCTCAGCAGCTGGGGATGGTCGTGGTTACCTGCAAGTAAAGCGATTGGAATGCCAAGGGGAACCAATAAATTGCGTAAAAGCGCGTAACCGGCCCAGGATTCGTCTTGACATAGATCGCCCGTTAGCAACAGCAAGTTTGGTGGGCGTCCAATTTGCACGAGAGCGCTTTCCAGGCCGTTTTTTAAAGCAACAAATGGCTGCACGCCCCGATACCAACCAAGGGGGTTTGCCAGCAGATGTGGATCACTTAGTTGGAGAATTGAAACGGCCATAACTAAACTGAATCGACTGTCAACTAACAATTTGGATAATTCAGCACAAGTTTGCCCTCTATGTGAGGCAACCATCAATCCCGCTTCGGGCAGCGCTAACGAAGTGCGTTTCAGTGCTGGTGCTTTGGGCAGCCGCGCCAAGCTGTGGGCGCGCGTATGCCAATACGCGCAAGAGCGCGGTGGTTGCATCAATTCAAATGCAGCTCTTCGCAGCGAGCCCCAACCAACTGATTTTTATGGCGAAGCACCATCTCTTGAATTGCCCCCAAAGCCGGCGGAGTCTTAAGATTCACAAGTGCCCGGCGGGTAACCAGAAGCAGCAGCCTTAAGGCTGAAGCTTTTGGGCAATCGTAATTATCCTGCGATTGCGGGCCGGGAGGCCCTACGAGTTACTTGCCCTTGGCTCATTCATCACTACCACCACTGGAAAACCTGGCAACTTTAATTGCAAATCCAATGGGGTTTGAAATTAACAGCGTTGCATTGCATAGCCACCGCAATCCCCAAGCTTTGGTGATCGCTCTTGGCAGAATCAATGGCACCGATATAAGCCTTGAAGATTGTGCTTCGTTTAGTAGTGCATTTAGTGATGCACTTGAAGCGGAACCCCTACTTAACGAGGCCTATGTTCTTGAAGTTACAAGCCCCGGAGTGGGGGAAGTTCTTCTTGATGATCGAGATTTCCGCAGTTTTCGTGGCTTCCCGGTGAGCGTTTTGCACAGAGATAAAGCCGGCGTTGAAACTAGCCGTGAGGGCTCACTGCTCGGACGTGATGACGACGCAGTGGAGATCAACCTGCGGGGGCGGGTTGTGCGAATCCCCAGGCCAGAGGTTTTCGAAGTGCGCCTGGCTAACCCAAAGCTTGAATCCTGAACTCCCTACCGTTTTCTTTTTCCCTACAACCTGAATTTTTTTTATGGCACTTGTAATGCTGCCGGGCCTAACAACCCTCATCGAAGACATCAGCGAGGAAAAAAAATTACCGCCTAACGTGGTTGAAGCAGCTTTACGCGAAGCGCTTTTGAAGGGTTATGAGCGCTACCGGCGCACCCTTTACCTTGGAATTAGTGAAGATCCATTCGATGAAGAATATTTCAGTAATTTTGATGTTGGGCTAGATCTTGAAGAGGAGGGTTTCAGAGTGCTCGCCTCTAAAATAATCGTAGAAGAAGTTGAAAGTGAGGATCATCAGATCGCTCTAGAAGAAGTACAACAGGTTGCAGAAGATGCGCAACTGGGTGACACTGTGGTGCTAGATGTTACCCCGGAAAAAGATGAGTTTGGCCGTATGGCCGCCGCATCAACCAAGCAGGTGTTAGCGCAAAAGTTGCGCGACCAGCAAAGGCGAATGATTCAAGAAGAATTTGCTGATTTAGAAGATCCAGTACTCACCGCACGAGTTATTCGTTTTGAACGACAAAGTGTAATTATGGCCGTTAGTAGCGGCTTAGGCCGCCCGGAAGTTGAAGCTGAATTACCGCGCCGCGACCAACTTCCAAATGATAATTATAGGGCAAATGCTACTTTCAAAGTTTTTCTTAAAGAGGTATCAGAAGTTGCAAGGCGTGGCCCTCAGATGTTTGTAAGTCGATCAAATGCAGGCTTAGTTGTGTATTTATTTGAGAATGAAGTACCCGAGATCCAGGAGGGTTCAGTGCGAATAGTTGCTGTAGCTCGCGAGGCGAATCCCCCTTCAAGGGCCGTTGGACCACGCACAAAAGTGGCGGTAGACAGTGTTGAGCGGGAGGTTGATCCCGTGGGGGCCTGCATTGGCGCTCGTGGTTCAAGAATCCAGCAAGTTGTTAATGAACTGCGTGGAGAAAAAATAGATGTAATTCGCTGGTCTGCTGATCCAGGTCAATATCTTGCTAATTCCTTAAGCCCCGCCAGGGTGGAAATGGTGCGTCTAGTAGACCCTGAGGGTCAACATGCCCATGTACTAGTACCACCCGACCAATTGAGCTTGGCCATCGGCCGTGAAGGGCAAAATGTACGTCTTGCAGCTCGCTTAACCGGCTGGAAAATCGATATTAAAAATTCCGCTGAATATGACCAAGGTACGGAAGATGAGAAAGTTGCTGAACTAATAGTGTTGCGACAAGAAGACGAAAGGCAACAGGCTGAAGCAGAGGCCAGGTTAGAAGCCGAGCAAGCAACTCGGGCCGAGGAGGATGCACGTCTACGCGAACTTTATCCAATTGAGGAGGATTTCCAAGAAGAAACTATTTCAGAAAGTGAATCAACTTTTGAGGCTCGGTGAACTCGATGACCACCATGCGTCGATGCGTTTCTTGCCGTAACTTGGTAGATCGTCAGAAACTTTGGCGAGTGGTGCGGTTAGGAGGGGGCGAAGGTATTCAGCTTGATCAGGGAATGGGCCGTTCGGCCTATCTCTGCCCAACGCAGCAATGCCTAGAAGAAGCCCGCAAGCGGCGCAAACTACAGCGGGCCCTACGGGTAAACGTTGAAGATGCCATCTACAGCGCCCTCGCCTCCAGGCTTGGGCCAGAGGGAATCAGCCTCAAAGGCATCCCTTCAGGCAATATGAATACCGTCCCGTCACTGTGACGGGCACGGAGGCACAAAGTGCCCCGTCCAATGGAGACCTGCATGACGAGCGGCGGCAAAGTCCGGATCTATGAGCTATCGCGAGACCTTGGTCTTGAAAACCGAGATGTGCTCGATGCTGCGGAGAAGCTGTCGATTGCGGCGAAAAGCCACAGCAGCTCCATCAGCGACAGCGAAGCGGCAAAAATCCGCTCACTTCTTGGTGCCAGTGGCGTAAATGGAGGTGGCGCCGGGAATGGGGACAGGAACCAACCCCCATCACCCAGCAAAAGCGCAGAGGCACCAGCCAGCAAAATTCTGACCCTCAAAAAAGCTTCAGTTGCTGCACCAACATCCCCAGCAGTTGCCACCCCGGCTGCGCCAGCCGTAGTTAACAAGCCGGCAGTTATTGCACCGCCTGCTCCTCCAGCCAGACCAACCCCTGCCCAAAGCCCAGCAGCAGCTAAGCCAGTGGTTGTAAAACCAGTTGCTGCCAAGCCAGTTGTTGTTAAGCCAGCAGCAGCCAAGCCGGTGGTTGTAAA
>Ga0247843_1002602_pt1 | contig 32154 bp, 37 predicted proteins | sample LaCruzMarch2017__FD_192420 | JGI IMG/M metagenome (GOLD analysis project Ga0247843, IMG submission 192420) | Freshwater microbial communities from meromictic Lake La Cruz, Castile-La Mancha, Spain - LaCruzMarch2017_8m | ecosystem: Environmental > Aquatic > Freshwater > Lake | place: Spain... | reverse complement strand
CAAATGCTTGGACTCACAGATAGTATTCTAAAATTTTCCGATATATTTACTCGATACCCAACGCAAGAAGATATAAAGACATTAAATCCAGAGCATAGATGCTTTGCAATGGGTGAAGTGCCTTTAGAATTCCAACGCAACAAGAAACACCTGAAGACAAGCAGAAACTAACAACACCAAAACATTGCCCAAACTGACCTAGGCACCTCACGTTCCATCAACTCTTCCCGGCGCACAGTTAAAAATAGTATCGTATCCCAACGCCGCCATTCGCAAAGCCAAATGTGCCCGGAACAATGCCAATTCCTGGAACGAATTCAAGAAAAACGCCTAAACGACCACCGCTGATAATCCACTCAATCCCTAGCGGGACTCTGATGCCGACGCCCACGGATGATGAATTCTCACCTGAAAAGGGTGAACCCTGTGCTCCACCCGCAAAGGCAATCCCTGCTCCAACACCTATGTAGGGGTGAAGATGTGCGTCTTGAATGCGAAGGATGTGCGAAAACTGCCAGGTGTAATCGACTGATGCGAAGAGAAATTTGTCCAGAGAATAGGCGAGTGAAAAATTCAAAGCTTCGTCAGTGCTCAGCCATTGCCGAGCGGAGATCCCCGATGGCTCGCCTAATACGACCCCCAATCCTAGTGGCTTGTTTTGATGGGCAAGTGTTGAATTCGTGAGTGCACCAAACGCAAAAATTAAGAGAAAGCGTTTTAGATATGGAAGAGGATTATTTTGAATTTTCATCTTATTACCCTTTGAAGAATTTTGTTATGTAGGACGACTGACAAGTTTCAAAACATTTTTGTCGAGGTGTTGAAAAAGGTTGGGTCGGCCTTTCATCTGAAGCTCGGTCAGTTCTTCATAGTATAGAGTATCTGGAACACTGAGATCAATTTTGACAGAATAAGCAACAGTTTTGAATTCTCTGTCTAAAAACAAGTTTGAACATATTCCATAGGTCTCTGAACCGCATTTGGCATCGAGTTGGAATTTTGTAGCGTCAGCATCAACGGTTGCCCCTGCTAAGACTGTGACACCACGAGGAACGATAAAAGTGCAAAGTGCCTGTTGAGCTTTGGGATCCCAAAGCCAATAGCCAGAGGCTTCGTGAAAGGCGTCGTCTTCACCTAAACGCCAAGCGACCTTTGTAAAGCGTAAGCCCCATAATTTTTGCTCATGGTTATCGACGGGGCCAAAAGGTTCAAAAGCGATGCGTTCTCTGAAAAGATTTTTTTCAGTTCCGCGATCGTTGGAAGGAGCGGTATCGTCTCCCTTATCGCCTTCCCAAGTACCGGCAAGTTTTGTGAGCGGCCCAAGGTTTTCAAGGATTTCATTGAGAGGTGTTGGCATGAAGTCACTTTTAATTCGAAGAACGAAGAATTTCAACCTGGCTAATAACTTATGGAGGATTCCAACTGTCTATTTAGCGAGCTCTTCGTTTATCAAACCTTTTAGTTGAAATTCTCCCAATTCGAGAAGCATGTGTCCGTTGACAAAATACGTTGGGGTACCACCAACTCCCAAAGCCAGGCCATCTTTTTTATCTTGCTCGATACGAGCCTGGATTTCGGGATTGGAGCGCGCGATATTTGCTGACTCAATATCCACTCCGATTTCTTTAAGGAATTGGGGAATGAGTTCGGGCTTTGGGCTGTGATGATCTCCCCATTCTGGCTGTTTTAAAAAGAGAATATCAAGACTTTCCCAAAATTTGTTTTGATCCCGAGTCGCTTCAAGCCAAGATGCCGCGATCGCCGAGTTTGCATGGAAGGGCATATAGCGAAGGACATAGCGAATTTTGTTTTCATAATCTTTTAAAATATTTTTAATCACTGGATGCATCATTCGACAACTCTCGCATTCTGGATCTAGAAATTCCACGAGTGTCACTTTGGCGATCGAAGGGCCGATGCTGGGACTTGTGTCTTTTATGAGCAAGGAGTTATCGGGCAACACAGAATTTTGAGAGGCTCGACTTTCGTTTTCCATTTTTCGATAGTAATTCGCCCCGAAAATAAAAACCGCTAAGGACAAAGCAACGACTCCAATAATCAAAAACTTCTGATTTTTCATTTTAGACTTCCCTCTTTTTAAATTGGATAAAACTCGCTGCCGCAAGCATAAGAACAAAGCTCAATAGAGACAAAAGGGGAATGCTAATAAAGCCAAACCACGAAATTTGCCGACTGGTGCAGGAAATCCCTTCTTTACAAGGAGAAAGGCTTTCTGAAATTAAGCCGTGATAAAGCAGGTTGTGATAGACGGCTACAGCAAAACCCAGCCCGATTAATATCCAAAGATATTTAAGAAAACTTCGTGACTCGTTTTTTAGAATAGCAATGGGTAGCAAGATGGCTATGGGGTACATGGCTATGCGTTGATACCAGCACAAAACACAAGGAGGAAGTTTCATAACTTCTGAAAAAAATAAGCTACCCAGGGTTGAAAACAATGACAAAATCCAAATGAACATAAAAAGGGAGTCATTTGTTTTGCCAGCATTCATGGGACGTCATTGGACCAAATTATTCACAATTGGGCAACAAAGAATAACTGTGCTACATCATTTTTAAATGACGCTAGTGAAAGAATTTATAGCATTTTTATGAGTATTTTGCTCAGTGCCCAATCTTTATCGAAAAGTTTTTCGGCCAAGCTACTTTTTGACAATCTGAATTTTGGAATTCATCGAGGAGATAAAATTTCTTTGGTGGGTGCCAATGGGGCCGGCAAAACCACCCTCATGAAGATTCTTGCTGGACTGGAATCTGCGGACAAAGGGCGAGTCACTTTAGCCGCATCCTGTCGAGTGGCCTATTTGGCTCAAGATCCTCAGTTCAAAAAAGGTTCTACTGTTTTGGATTGTGCCATGGAAGGTGCCGAAGCTTCAGGCCTTTTGCATATGAAAGACGAATGGGAGCTGACCTCAAAGGCTTTTGAATGGATTTCACGCTTTGATTTTGCAAGAGAAGGCATTAGCGAATCCACGTTGGTCGAGGAACTGAGTGGTGGTTGGAAAAAACGGGTTGGTTTGCTTCGTGAATTGATGAAAGAAGCCGATTTGTTGTTACTTGACGAACCCACAAACCATCTTGATTTAGAAAGTATCCTGTGGCTGGAAGAACTTTTACTCTCGGCTAATTTTGCCTATTTGGTTGTGACTCACGATCGAAAATTTATGCAAAGGGTATCTGAAAAAGTCTTTGATTTGGATCGAAGGTACCCCGATGGAATTTTACAAATTGAAGGGACTTATAGTGACTATCTCTATTCCCGGGAGCAAGTCTTAGCAGCGCAAAATCGACTAGAGGATCGAATGCGCAATAATCTTCGACGCGAGTTTGCTTGGATGATAAAGGAACCGAAAGCACGAACGACCAAAAGTAAATCAAGAGTTGATCGCACTTTGGATTTGCAAAATGAATTGGGCGATCTTGAAAATAAAAATCTTTCGCGAACGACACAGTTATCTTTTGTTGCCACCCAAGGCGGAACGCAGAAGCTTGTTGAATTGAAGAATTCCTCTAAATTTTTTGGAGACCGGTGTATTTTTAAAGACGTTGATTTTATGGTGACCTTGAAATCTCGAATGGGGTTGCTGGGTGCAAATGGTGCCGGAAAGTCTACGCTTATTAAAATTCTACTTGGCAAAGAGGCACTAACATCAGGGACAAGGTATGCTGCGGAAACACTGAGTCCTATATATTTTTCCCAAGAAAAATTGCCGCTTGACCCCAAAGCAACTCCCGTGACGACCTTATGTCCTCAGAATGGCGAATATGTGGAATTCGGAGGCCGTTTTGTCCATATCAATGGCTATCTTGAAAAATTTCTCCTTGGAGGCGACAAGGCGCGAACCGCTGTTTCTAAGCTGTCGGGTGGGGAGCAGAGTCGGTTAAGGCTAGCGCAGTTAATGCTGAGTCCTGGTAACCTTTTGGTGCTTGATGAACCTACCAATGATTTGGACCTTGAGACTCTGCGAGTTTTGGAAGATGCGCTAAAGGACTTTCCGGGGGCGCTGCTACTCGTGAGCCATGATCGAGCATTTATCGATCAAGTTTGTCAGGAAATTATTGTTGTGGAAAAAGGAAAACTCGAGCGATTTGCCGATGTTTTGCAGTGGGAAGAAAAATATTGGGAGAGGAAGTCCTCGGAAAAATTAAACGGGGAAGTATCGGCCGCAAACGCAAATGGCCCAACCGAAAAAACTAAGAAAAAAAAACTAAGCTACAAGTTACAGTTAGAACTTGATTCCATGGAAAGTGAAATTCATAAAGCAGAAGATTTGCTTAGAGTATCGAGTGAAAAATTGGAAAACCCTGATGAGGGGCAAAATCTTGCAAAGAATGCCGAAGCTTTAGCAAATGCACAAAAAAAAGTAGAAGCGCTTTATTCGCGCTGGGAAGAATTACTGAAGCTGCAGTCCTAATAGTGTGTTCGAATTGCAAGAACGTATTTCGAGGGATGGACTAGCGTAATTTTTCAGGAAATTCGGATTCTATATAGTCTTTGAGTACTTGGGTGACAATTCGTATCAGTGTTTTATATCTGGCGTTTTTGCTAACGTCTTGGGATTGCAAAAGCCTTGTTGAAAGACTCTCGAAACTTACGCGATTTCTGTTATTCCACAAACCATCGGCATCAAAAATTTCACGCAGCATAAAATGGGTGGAACAGTCATCTGCGATGAGAAACGAATAAGATTTTCCGGGCATAGGGCTTCCCGCTTCGTTGGGTTGAGTGACTCGGTTCATCGACTCAAAAAAAATTCTGGTGGAACCCGTTATTCGTTTCTCTGCTTCTTCCATTGATAGGATTTCGCGTGCGGCTTGCAGAGTGGCTTGTAGCTTGAGATTGGCAACAGAGCTTCCATATTTCAAAGCAAGGACTTCACCAAGGGTTTTTTTGTCGCGCCTTTTATTCTCGAAATCAAGAGTCCAGCAATCGGCTTCCGAGTTTCGGCATCGCACGGCATCCCGAGTGTATGGAACTAAGTCGTATTTTTTAACTGACAAAACAAGCTGTCGATTTGCAATGACATTAGTGGAATTGAGGTCTTGATAGAAACTCACCACGAGAGAAGATTCTTCGTGAAAAAAATTGTGGGACACACGATCTGCAACTGCTGCGCTAATTGAAAAATGAACGCTAAGAACAACAATGGCCACAATCTTTTGAGCTAAAAAATTCATAACGATGGAAGTATTGGCGCCACTGCTTACAGTCAACGGTAGTTTGAGCTCTCACACCTTAGAGATGCGCATCGTGTTGATCTTGAGGGTGAACGTCTTGTTCTATGACGACACGAACTGTTCCCAAGTCTTTTTCTGAGTACGCATTGAAAGGATCATTGTCCATATCAGTTTTTTGTAAAATTTTAACCCACACGTTGTAGCCGTTGGCCAGTTTCCAAACATGCATTTTTTCATCATGGATTTCACTGATAATTTTTTCGTCGATTTGGCTAAGCGCAAGTTCTTTCATTCGTTCAAAAGCATTCGGGCCTGGTGCAAACTCAAAAGCTAAATATTGAACGTGTTCTGTTCCCTCGTCACTTTTAAAAATCTGCCCGTGAAAGTAGCGCGTGCCGGCCAAACTGTTAGAGCTTCGTATAATCGTTGGCGCTGATAAACTTTTTTCACGGCTTGCAAGAGGCTCTAATCCAAGATTTTCCATTTCTTCCATCAATTGTGAAGAAGATTTTTGTGGATTGCCAAGAGTTGTCCCTAAAACTTGGGCAATTTTGTATGCAGAGGCCTCATATTTGTTTTTGGGTAGAAAGGGGGATTTCTTTGCTTGGCCGGAAGTTTTGAGAGCGGAAACCGATGCCTCTGGTGAAGTTTTTTGTTTTAAATCTAAAGCTTCTTTTGATAAATTTTGCTGTGTCAAAGAGGGTTCATCAAGTTGAGTGTTTTTTAAGTTATCTGAACTGGATTTTTTTTGAACACTATATATTGTTAGTAAAATTCCAAAGACGATGGCAAAACTTAACAGTGTTTTCATGATAAAATGCCTTAGTAACTAGTTCCAAACTTTAAATTTTCCCATTTTTGAAGGTAGCTTGTAGGATTCAATAAATCAGAACGTCGTTGGTACTTCCCGCCGCCACTTAAAGTCCCCTTTTTTGCACCGCTGTACAATTCAAAATGCAGCATCGGTTCGCAGCATTTTTTTAAATTGATCTTTGCAATATATCCCAATCGATCTCCCGTTTTCACTTTGCTTCCCACTTTTAGCCCAGGAATTTTTTTTCCAGTGACTTCGCCATATCTCACCACAAACCCACCTTCGTGTTTGACTTCAATGGCATATGTGCCTAGATAAAAATAGTAAAGGCCGACATCAATTTTGCCGCCTGCAACTGCATATACGCTTTCGTCTTTGGTGCGGTAGAGGTCGTTTGCTGCATGAGATCTGCCGTTGTCGCGGCCTGCGCCAAAAGCTCGTATGCCGCTACGGTAGCTTTGAGTAGGCCGGATCGCTGTTGGAAAGTTGCAGCATTTTTCGTCATTCACTCCAGTGATTGGCGCGGCACTTTGTGAAGAATTTTCTCGTTGATTTTGCGTGGGCTCGGGTAGCTTTTTAATAAATTCGCAATCGCCTTCAAGTGATACGAAATTCTTAGCAACAAAACCCAGCTTTTTGGATTTTGACTCTTGATCTGGGAACTCGACTTTTAACATTTCATAGGAGATTTTGTTCCTTTTCATAAACTTCTGTGATCCATCCAAGTTTTGAAATACTTTTACCTTTTCGCCAAGGGTGGTTGTGAAAAGTATTTTTTTAAAGTCGTCACTTCGAACATTCACCGGACTTTGAGAGCAAATCACGGTTTGCATTGGTCCTTCAGCAACTTGGCTGCTCGCTCTTGTCGCTTGAAAATTATGATCTAAAATATCTTCAATATCTTGGGCTATGGAGCTAAATAGATATTTTTTATTTTGCTCTCTGTTGTGCTGTTCAAATTGTATGGAAAGCTCGTTTTGGGAGATGGTAAAATCTGGAAACATGTTTTCATGAATTGTTATACTTTTAAATATAGCGGTTTCTTGCTGCGAGATGCCAATGTAAGCCGACGGATACATTGTGACGTAAGAGTTAAATATCGCAAACAGGTTTAATGTTTCACCCGCTCGAAATTGTGGGCACTGCAGCGAAAGTGTTTTTCCGTTGGGCAAGGCGAGTGGCTTGAGAAGCTTGCCACGTACTCTTTTATTGAGTTCTTGTGCCCGTTTAAAAGTTTCAGGAGTTACGAAAGTTGCCGCACTTGAGAGTTCGATAATTTCAACAGCGCTGGCTCCGTTTAAGGGTCGAATGAGTGAGCGGCTTAGCAATCCTTGGTCAAATCTTTTGGCACCAGTCTCGCTAGTATGAAAAGTTTTAGCTCCGTTGATGGGTGAAACGGTCCAACGGTTTTGATTGACGCCGATCACTTCAACTTTGAGATCACGTTTTGCTGCATTGAGCATAGAATTTAATGGTTCAGAAAGCATTTTTAACAATGATCCTTGGTTCAATGTGTAGTTGGAGTTGCCTTCACCTCTTTTTAAAATGTGGTCGCCATATCCCTTGACTATGCTTGCCTGAAAAAATTGTGCATCGCCCTCGATGACTTGGCAGTGCTGGGCAAAGTTTACGCCATAGGTGTTATCCCATATAAAAAAATCAGGATTTTCGATGTCAAAACTGTTGGCAAATATTGGGTGGCTAGGAATTGAAAGCATCAGAAGTGCTGTAACAAACAACTTCGCCAAAGGTTTTAAAACTGAGGCCCTCTTTTGATGTGCAAATTTATCCATGGCTTTTGGGATTTGCACAGTTGAGGCCAAAAATTAAAATTTTTTAAGAAAGATACACATGTTTAAACATCCGAATTGCTGTTCAGTGTTTTGAAATTTAAATAGCGAAGGTTAAGACTGTGACGGAAATGGCTGGTCGGTGTCTAAACTTTAGACAGCCAAAAAAATGCAAAACCCACTGTCGGATTTTCCATCCAACAGTGGGCTAGAGTGAAATTCACAGTCAAACGACTGTAAACCTTCTGTAAACCGTTAACGATTGTTGTTAATCACCGTATTGCCATTTCCTACAACATTGTTGTTTCCAATGACTACCGTGTTGTTGTTGCCGTTAACGACAATCACATTACCGGTTTGGGAATCAACATAGATGGGAGCATCGTCGATGATGGGGGCAGAGATGTAATCAAAACCTGGGAGATAATTAAAGTGAAGGGGGGCAAGTTCCCATTCCACTTCAATGCGATCAATTCGCACATCGCCATCACCCATAAAATGAAGTTTTAATGTGTCAAAATTGTTCATCAATCGTAGAGGTTGACCCAGCAACTCTTCAACTTTGAAGAGTTGTTTTTTGGGGGTGCGGCTAGGGCTGTGTGGGATATTGATATTGTCGATCACAAACTCGTTCATGCCACGGTTGGAAAGGGTTAAAGCAACAGCAGTTTCGGTTTTTTTGCTCAATCTAAACGACCAAAGTCTGACTTTGCTAATGACAAAATTTTCACAATCTTGGCGATTGAGGCGCATAGCACGGGTGAGGTCTATTTCTTGTTGGCGATTGCTTTCGGGGTTGATTTTGAAATTTGTTCTTTCGAAAGTCGAAGTCCCTGTGAATCCATTTCGGGAGACCCGGACATCGCTTCGCAAAAGTCCACAGCGGGGTCCGTAGGGCAGGTATTGTTGCGCGGCGACTTCTTGGACGGGGCTTAGCAATGCAGCCACAGTGAGGGTTAGGGATGACAAAATTGAACTTTTCATACTCTCTCTCTCCTTATTTAAGGCCTTTTTAAGGCTCTGGGGGGCCGAGCTTGGGTTGGGAAGCCCGGTAGTGAGAGGTTTATACGCAGTGCGTTCCCAAATTGAAATTGGAAACAGTGACGAAAAATCTAACTTTTTGACGTGATTGGCAACAACGTGTGTCTAAATATATGTTTTATTTAGATTTTTTTGGCGCGTCCGAAGTCGCTAGATCAACAAAAACCTGCGCCAGCACGAAGGGAGCTACAATGACAAAGTGAAAAAAGCGCTTGGCACTTTTCCACTCTGCAATTTGGGAAGCGTTGGCTCTAAACAAAAGTTGTTTATCGAGTAGCGCTTCAATGGCGCTTTTATTATCGATAGAAATGTCATAAGCACACTGAGCCAGGTTGACCTTCTGGTCAAGAAGCAGCAAAGCCCCACGTTCGATGTGGGGTTCTAAATCGTGAATTGGGGCGAGCAAAATTTCTGATTCGATTTTGGAGAGTAGTTCTGTTTTTGGATCGTTCACTCGCAAATTCTTAGGCGTGAGTCGTAAAAACTGTCAAAGATTTTAGTCAAGTCGCTTGCGATTCTTATCAGAATTGGTTAGTTTTTTTTTATGTTAAAAATATTGCTTCACTCGCTAGTTGCGCTGCTATTCATTTTGTCTGTCCAATTTTCACAGGCCGAAGTTTTTGGGCAAAAATTAGAAAGTGGTGAAGGGGAGTTGCTCGAAGGTGAGGTTGTTGAAGTCTGCCAGAGTAAAGGTTGCTGGATGAAAGTGAAAACAGCCAATGATGAACGCATGGTTCGTTTTAAAGACTATGGATTTTTTGTTCCTAAAACTCTTAAAGGGCAAAAAGTCAAAATGCGCGCTGTTGGAGTTGATAAATTTGTCAGCGTAAAAGAGCAAAAACATTTGTTGGAAGATGCCGGTGCTTCAAAAGAAGAAATTGCAAAAGTGACCAAAGCCATTAATAGACCAGAATGGTTGGCTTCCGGAGTTGAAATTGTAGGAACTGCTTCCGTGAAAAAGTAGAGAAATACTCGTGCAACAATTTTTCCACCGAATTCTGCCCGAATGGAAAAAACATTTAGAGCCCGAGTTTGAAAAGGGATATTTTAAGCAACTCATTCAATTTTTAGAAAACGAAATTCACAGTGGAAAAACAGTTTTTCCACCGAATCTTGCTTTTCTCAAAGCTTTTGAACTGACCGATTTGCCTCAGGTGCGGGTGCTAATTCTCGGGCAAGATCCTTATCACGGAGAGGGCCAAGCCACCGGTTTAGCTTTTGCCGTCCCGAATGAGCTAAAAAAAAAGCCGCCAAGTTTACAAAATATTTTTAAAGAACTGCAAAGTGACTTAGCGGTGAATCTTGATCCAAAAAAATCAGATTTACGGCCTTGGATCGCGCAAGGAGTGTTTTTGCTAAACACAGTATTCAGCGTGCGCAAAGACGAAGCCTATTCGCACCGGGAAAAAGGCTGGGAGCAGTTTAGCGATCGAGTGGTCGAAATTTTAAACGCGCAAGAGCGTCCACTGATATTTATATTATGGGGGGCGGCAGCACAAAAAAAGAAGAGTTTTTTAAATCTCAGCCGCCATTATGTCATTGAGTCGGCGCATCCCTCGCCCCTGTCGTCGTACCGTGGATTTTTTGACTCCAAGCCCTTCTCAAAAACCAATAAATTATTGGAAGAAAAAATTCATGACACCCCTATACGTTGGGATTTTTAAAAAATTCTATGCTCTAATGAAACTACCATGATGAAAAAAATCACAAATAAAACTGTCGCTACAAAAACGGTCTCCTCAATCTTTTTCATGTTGAGCTTGTTGTCGCTAGGAGCTTGCGGAGGCGCAGCTACAACTGCAACCGAGACTCTGCCCACTGGAGTTGCGGCTGATGGTTTAACGGTATACACCGCAAATTGTACGACCTGTCATGGTGCCGGCGGAACTTCTCAAAGTGGAGTCGATTTAGCTAGTGAGTCAACTGCATCTATACAAAGTGCTGTTCGAAGTGGACCGGGCTCAATGACTGCCTATTCGACCACCCAAATCACTAGCCAACAGCTCGCTGACATCATTGCTTACCTAGCGACGCTGTAGTTGCGATGGCGAAATGCGATTTTTATTCACCCTGTACTAACGGGCTGAGTTTAGCATTAAGCCCAGTGCTTGTTTGCAGCTCAAATTTCGTGCAAAGCTCTTTTTTTGATTTGAATAGTCACTCAGGCCCAAAGTTTTTGCAATGCTTTGGGCTGTGATACGTCGATCTTGATCAAAGAGCTTCATATCCTCGGTGGCCTTGTGATAGACGCTGTAAAGTTTTTGTGCTTCTTCTAGGGCTTGGTCAAAGTTATACACGCTTTCTTGATGAATCACATGAGCGGCGAGCGCATAAGTTTCAAGAGCGTGAATCGTACGAAAAAGCCTGACAGAAGTGTTGCGGGCAGCTTCTGCGATGGATTTGAGCGCTTTTTGTTCTGCACTTGGAATTGAAGTCTTTTGAGCCTTTGCTAAAAGTCCAAGAAGTTCCTCTTCTTTGCTTATGAGTGCTTTTTCAATATCGCGCGAAATTGAAAGTTGCCTTGCGAGTTTTACAAGTCCCACACTATGGGTATTGGGAAGGCGTTGCTTGAGAAGTTCTTTGAGGGTGTTGCGAGCAGACTCGTCACTACGAATGGTGTGCCACAATTCTAAAGCATAGAGTTCTCTGTCCACTCGCTCGTCATGAAACGCATCGATAAACTCTTGTCCATCTGGGATTATTCTTACGATATTTTCTAATTCTGAAATGCTAATGCTTTGTCCGAGAAGGGTATTTATGGAAAGAAATTTTTTTATTTTGCTCACGTTGCCATTAAAGGGGTCAGAATTGGATATCGAAACCCATCGATTGTTCGGGTCGGCCTCGATTTCGCTCATGATTTCTTCGTCCAAAATTGTTGTTAATCGTTGACGGTCGGACATCCCTAACAATCGATAGCGAAGTTTGATGGAAGTGGGATAATTCAACAAACCGACCTTTAGAAAATTTGAGCCCACCTTTAGTAAACCACTTCCCACCATATAAAGTGGCGGTATCACGAGTTCCCAAGGAACAAGTAAAATAAAAGTAGCAAGTTCGTTAAGCCCCAATGGATACAGCATGAATGGAACAATATTGGATACAAAAAAGCTAACTTTAAAAACTCTCGAGGCTGGACGCCCAAAGCGGGCCACTGCTTTAAGTCCTAATTTTAGTTCTTTCATTTTTGTCACGATCTTTCGAATCATGCGTGCCCATAGTCCGCGATCGACCCTGTTTAAATTTGCAATATGGACGTCGTAAAAGCGCATGGCGTCGGCTTCTATGTGGGTGTAGAAAAGCGCTTGGGATTTTGGGCTTTCGTCTAAAGTGTCGTTGCTTAAATTTAAAATATCGCGAAGTTCCGCCGAATCTTGAGCGGGTTGACGATCAGCAAGAGATCTTTCGAAAAATGTGTTCGAGAATTTTTGAATGGCATTCGGTTTGGAAAAAATAAAAAACGAAGCCAAGCCAAATAAAAATGCAAGAAATAAGAACTGAGAACTCGCCTGAGCTGCTAAGTTATTCTTTGTTTGAACATTCAGCGGCATATACAGGAATAAATGCAAATATGAGGCCTCAAAGTGAGATTTAATTGCCTAATAAACTCATAAGCTTAGATCTCGTGATTTTTGTCTATAGTCTCGCTATCGTATGGAATTGATGAGAGTGACTAAATTCTTTACAGGAGTGGTCTCTAACGAATGAGTGCATGAGGGTGGAGTTGTAGAATGAATGAAGAATGGAGGCGAGTGCGCCCAAACATTTCTTGATGTGGCTCTTAGTACAATTGGGTCAAAAATGAGTCAAAGTTCAGCAAGTATCGTAAGAAAAACTTTTGAACTGACCATGAAAATCCACCGCTCAAGCTTGACTTTGTAACCCGGCTCGATGTGATTGCAAAACAAACCAAACTTTTTAAAAAATTGAATTCACACAAACAATCAGTTTTTGGGGGATCACTTCTTAAAAACTCGCATGCTAAAACAAAACGGCCTTTTCGCCCACACTTAGCGCTGCATGTTGTTTTAAATATGAACCCAAAAATATGTGATGAGTCAGATCCAAAAATTTTTACTCGTAAATCACTTTTCGTTTTTATGAATGAGATTGATAACATTTTGCAAGAGCAAGTACGTCGACACAAGATTCGAGTTTTTGGTGCGGCCAATTCGGGCAATCACATACATCTTGTTATTCAAGCTCCATCAAAAGAACATTTGACTTCATTTTTGAAAGCATTCTCGGGGCGGGTGGCTCAAATTGTGCAAGGTGAGAAGATAGAAAAAAGTCGCAAATCGTTTAAAGAAAAATTTTGGGAGGCTAGACCCTATTCGAGGCTGGTGAGTTGGGGAAAAGATCTTAACGGGCTTCTTCGTTATATTGGAATCAATGTGACGGGTGAGGTTTGGAGACGACGTTTAGTGACATCGTATGTTTTCTCACGACTTTCCCACTTGACTGAATAATTCTAGAACTGCGGCCACGTTTCAATGTTAGAGAACTCAGGCCGCAGCGCTCCTCACTTTTTAGTGCTTTGAATATTTCGCAAGTGTCACAAGTTTGATTTAGTGATCAAGACAAGTACGCTATAATGTTCCAGGGGGAAATCAAAACAAGATGAAAAATTTGGAAAGGGTTTTAATTTTTCTTATCCTTGCAGTTGGAGCAGTTGTATTTTACCAAAAAAAAATAAAGAAAAAAACGCTGTCCAAGCTCAGCAAAGTGGAATCGATTCCCACGAGTCCCACCGCCACTCCCAAGGGAGCTTTAGCCTCAAATCAAAACGTCGCTAGTGGCATCAAAAAACCAGATATTTATGAATTCACCTTTCCAAAAATTAAGAGCCCTGGAGAAGTTTTTCGTTTTGAGTTTCCCATTCCAAAAGAAGAGAAGTCTTGGAAACTGTCAGAAATACTTTACTTCATACGTTACAATTGGAAAAACGAACGGGACTATGTTTTGGATGAATATGATTGCAAGCACTTTGCGCATCAACTTTATCTTGATGCTCAAAAAAAGCAAATTCCTGTTCGTTTCGTAGGAATTTCCATGAAGAATTCTCCTGTGGGGCACGCGATAAACGCCTTGATGAGTTCGGACCACGGAATAGTTTTTGTGGATTTTACTCCGATGAAAACGGCAGAAGGAAAATCCATTGCCCAAAAAAACGTCGTCTACGTTGCCAAAGATGAACCTTATCTTCGTCTACCCATTGATTACCTCCCTCCTTATTTTTCCAATCAAAGGGAAGATTTTTACAAGCATTATGCAAAAGGAATCGAGCTCAATAAAAAACTCCTGAGCAACCAAGAATCCTTAAGGCAGATTCTGATACAAAGGGACGCGCTGGAAAAAGAACAAAACGTGCTTAATTCTGATCCACAAAAAATTAGCAAGGAGCAAGTCGCAGCTTTTCAAAAGAAGGTCGATGACTTTAATTCTTCCATCGAGGCCGCTAATCATAACGAACAAGTTCTTAAAGACGAGATTAGGCGAGCTAGAAATGAAGCGTGGCAGCTTCCACAAGATGAAAACTGGATACCCAAAAAAATTGACTTCATGCCAATCCCCTTCTAATCAAAAGGCATGCAATACTATTTTTGTTATTCAAGCGCTCTTGATCAATCTTCCCTTGATCAATGGAAAAATCAACACGGATATGCACATTTTCAATTGCCCATGGGAGAAATAGCCACGGCAACTGATGTCAAACTTGTTTGTGATTTCCCAAGCCGTTTTTGGGGAGGTCGAGTTTTAAGTTTGGAGCCCGAAAAGGGGGCAAGTGTTTTGGGTGTTCTCTTTGGAATAGAGCATGATTCCGATTGGCAGATAATTGCTCATAAGGAAGGCAAAATGACCGGAGTTTCAAGCGAGATGCAGGTGAAGGTGCGCTTAGCTGGGCAAGGACCGGAGTTATCGACTGCATTGATTGACGCTACTACATTTGTGACCCATCCTTTGAAAAAATCATTGGACGGGCCTATATCGAAAAATTTTATTTCGGCTCTAGCTCGCGCGTACCAACATTGGGGATTGCCTACCGCACCCCTAGATTTGCTGTCGAAAGATGTGCAGATTTTTTAATGAGGAAACTTTTGAAATTCTAAAATTTCTTTTTCAATCCGAGCCACTTTTGCAATCATAGTTTCGCTCAGTGAAGATTGAAAATTCATACTGCTGACAATTTTTAAAAGCTCCAAATGATTGCGTTGAACTCTTCCAAAAATCGCGGCTCGACTGATGACATTGACCAATCGTAAAAGATCGTAAGGCTTTTCGAGAATTTCATAAACACCTCCCCGAATCGCTTTCAGCACGACGTCTTGGTCCGCAAAAGAGCTTAAAAATACTAACGGAGTTTGAATGCGAAACTCTTTGATATGTTGCATGAGAGCAAATCCATCAGCACCGGGCATTTGGATATCGCTTAATATGACATCAAAATCGCACAACTCGGGAGATTTTAAAAGTTCAATTGCTTGGGCCCCGTTGATGGCAGGCGTGACTTTAAATTTGTAGGCGCACAAATCTTCAATTAAGATCTCGCGCAAGTCTTGGTCATCCTCTGCTAGCAGAATGTGGAGTCGTTTTTCGATTGATAGCTCTAGCGCAGGCATTGTTTAAGTCCTTCAATTTTCAACAAGGTGATTTCTTTAGCCCTCACCGAAATAAGTCCATCTTCGCAAAGAGACTTTAGAATTCTCACGGTTGTTTCGACCGTTGTGCCAATCAGGTCGGCATAGTCAGAGCGTGAGAGTGGGAGGGGTAGCGGGGCCAAAGATCCAACTTGAAGCTGCTGCGAGAAATCAAGAAGCAGGTGTATCATGCGATTTCTGGCGTCTAAGCTGGATAGCCGTGCCTGACGTTTTTGATGAAACGCTAATGATTCTAACAAGCTCGAGATATAATGTTTTTGAAGTTCTCTGTGTTTTTGCAAAGCTTCTTCAAATACAAGTTTTGATATTTTTAGAATTCTGCAAGCCCCTAAAGATTCTCCTCGAGTCACGCAGTTACAATCGGAGTCCCAGGAATTTAAAATTTTGTCGCCACACTCAATGGAAACCAGAACCGGACGGTCAAATCCATTTTTTGAGATTTTAAAAATTCCGCTTTCCAAAATATAAACATGAATAGCAGGTTTATATTCTTCAAACAAACAATGATCTTTTTTTACTTCGACAAGCTGTAGTTCATTGGGAAAAAAAGTCCTGAAAAAATTTGAATAAAAAGTCGTTGAAGTTGGCCGTTGAATAATTTTAACTTTGCTCAAGTTCATACTTCAAAAGTTTAACGTAAACGTCTAAAATTCGCTTCAGAAACTTCGCCAAAAAATTGGCAAACCTCATGCCAAGGGCGTGTCCTCAAAGTGAAATTTATTCGAGCCAGGCTTCGACGCTGCGAAGCTCTCTTTTGGTATTTACTCTTTTAGGCCTGCTAGCCTTGGGCAAGCTTTGCGATATGCTACAATGACCTTCAATGGATCCTTTCAAAATGCTAGCTCGATCAGTTTTTATTTTCTTGACTGCGAGTGTGTCTTTACTGACTCCTGCCAAAGAAGGTGTTGGGGTATTTGTTTTTTTTCCTGAGCGCCAACAAGAACGTCGTCAAAGTCGATGGACCTTGGGTGAGTGGTTGTCCACAAAGAAAACAATTGCTGATCAAAATTTGTGGTTGGCAAAACACACTCACAAAGTTCCCATGGATTTAAGTTACTCCGTTGACGTTCGTGCGCCTGGCAGAGTGGGGCATGAAGTAGACTTTTTCTTAGCGTGGTTGGGCTTACGCGCTCGCTATGAAAGCCCGTGGAGCTTGCTCGAAGAACGTTTAACTTCTACAGTTTTTAATCCGCGCCATCTGGAAGGGGAAGCTGCAATTGCTTTAAGACTTGCGGGCGGTAATCCACAGAATACATCACTTGTTGTACGGGGAGTTTTTGAATATCGTCACCTCGTGAGTTTGGCACAATCTCTTAACGGAGCTTATAAGGGTTGGACCATTGAACCCGAGTTACAAATTTATTGGGCTCCTTGGTTGGGTATCCGCGGCACTTACCGAAAGCGATTTGGTTTAGATGCCACGAGTGTTGCAGGGCAAGAAATTGCCGGTAATTCTTGGACTGCATTTGCTTTTTTAGAATCAAATTCTTTGCGTGCGGAGTTTGGATATGAATCTGACGATTGGATTTTTAAAGATGGCGGAGCTGCAATACTAGACAGTTTTGAAGATACTGCATGGATCACACGCTTAAGATTTTTTTTCTAAGCTATTTTTTTCAGGTTAATTTGTGATTTCCCAAGCTACAGACATTTGTTCAAGTCTTTTGGCGGAATCAAAAAAGGCCTCTTGTATATTCTTGCGCAAACGTCCAACCCCTCCCACTATGGCTGGCGGCACATTGTAGAGGTAGGTGACGGCATCCTCTACAATAATTGTTTCGTTGGGCTTAGTTGGTGAGCGAAAGAAGGCCGTGACCATTTGATTGGAGTAAGAAGTATTTTGCCCAAGTAACTTTGTGTAGTTTGTGTTTCGAATGTAACGTATGAGTTCAGGCGCACCACGATCTTTATTGAGATTCAAAAATTGAGAAACTTTTTCCGAGATTTCCGATTCGCCAATGTACACGTCCATGACCTGGTCATAACCTGGTGCACTTCCTGATCCCGGATTGCGAAAAGTATGGGAATTTAGTTTCTCTAACTTCGTGTTACCACCCCAAGCTTTGTTAAAATCCAAATCTTTTAATCTTTGATCAGTGAAGAACTCGATTGGCACTTTTACTTGATACTGAACTTTGGTCACAACGACATGTAGCTTTCGATTTACGGCGTTAATATCTTTGGCCAAATCAACAAATTGCGAATTCGTCTGCCAAAAAGGATGTCGAAGAAAGTTTGTGCTAGCGGGTAGTACTTCAACAAAAATTGTCACCGCCCCTCTTTGAAGGAGTGATTCACTTGCAGCGAAATCTAGCTGCGCGGTGGGATTTAAATAATGAGCATATCTTTGGGTCGAATGGGAGTTGCTCATTGGATTTTGAACATTTGCTAGAGATGTTGAAGAATAAAAAATTAGTAACAGGCGAGAGAGCTGTGAGAATTTCATCGGTTTAAATTTCGGCATTTGGAATCCTTTCCATATAGGCCTATGTGCGTTTATCGCTATAATCGCTTCAATTGGGAGTTCAAGTTACGTGCCATTTCTAAGTCTCAGATATCAAAGAGCGACTTTCACCCTATGTCGATTTCAAAATTCTCCAGGCGCTTTTTTGCGAACAGTGACAAATTTGTCGTCATAGGCAAGAACTGACGATTTCGTTTACAAGGTGTCAACTATTGTTTTTGGACTTTAAAGCTAAATCTATTATTGAACTTAAAAAACAAGGAGCAAAATATGAATATGATTCCATCAAAAATTTCGGGACTTATGATAGCAGGACTTTTGTCAATGAGCGCATGCGACTTTCAAGGGACTATGAGCGTAAGCGATAGTTTAAAGGTCGTTGATAGAAGAGGTGACACTCATGTTCTCAAGGCGGGTTCTTACAATACCCAACTCGAACCTTCGGCATTCGGAAGAAAGCTGCGATTCGAAATTCGCGGTGCTGCAGATCAAACTATTAGAATGCAGTTTCCGCTCCCCTCTGAATTTCGCAATGAAAATTATTCAGGTCCCATCAATCTCAAAGCTACCGATATGGGACAATATTTTGATGTTCAGGGAACACTGCAGGTGATCACAAATACTTCAGGCCCTTATCATAGAGATATGCAATGCGTGTATGATACCTATGTGGTTCGTGATTGCAGAGATGTGCAATATCGCGATTCAAACGGAAACATCCGATATCGCCGCGAATGCACTGACCTCGTTCGCAATATTTACGGCACTCGCCACGAGGACTATCAAGTGATCAGCACGGATCGCACTGCCAATCTTAAACTTCTTGATGCAAGCAGCAAGCGCGAAGTAGGAACTTATCGAGGAAATCAAAATCTTGGGACTCGCGAGAACACCTTGTGGTCATCTGGCTGTCGCCGAGATCGTTTTTTCGACGGTCCTTATCATCCCCATGGACTTCACGGCACAGGTGTAGAAATTGGGATTGGAATTCGCTTTGATCTATAAATCAGTAAATTAGTAAATCTGTTTAAATTTTGGATCTACAGTGAGAGCCTCAAGTCATCAAAGACTTGGGGCTTTTTTTTATGTGAAAGACTCACATGTCTTCCCAATTCTCGTATTGCCCTGTTATTCTTAAACCGAGTGAAGACAGTCATGAACTCGATGGAGCATTATCTCAATATTCCGGTATTTCACCAACCCTTGGGAATTTCTGATGAGAAGAATTTTTTTCAAGTTCCCGACTCGTGGATAATATTTATCAGTGATGTTCGAGGTAGCACCAAAGCCATCGAAAACGGCCGTTACAAAGATGTCAATATTGTGGGAGTTTCTACAATTTCTGCTGTAAAAAACGCCTGCGGACTGGAAGAAATTCCGTATATTTTTGGTGGAGACGGTGCTACTTTTGTTTTGCCTGCGGATTTTGATCAGTCTACCCAATCGGCTCTTGTAGGTTGCGCGCAAATGGCAAAACGAGAGTTTCAGTTTGAACTTCGTATCCGTCGCATCATGGTAGGGGCTCTGAGACGAGCGGGACAAGATCTAAAAATTGGCCGTTTTCAAATCTCTCCAAATATTACGATGGCAGTTTTTATGGGTGGTGCTTTGAGTTTGGCGGACGATTGGGCAAAAGATCCCAAACGCGAAGAACTTAAAATCGACGAATCTCAAAATGTCCAAGCATCTTTTGAGGGGCTTGAATGTCGATGGCAGCCCATACAATCCAAAAGAGGTGAAGTTTTAAGCCTACTGCTAAAAGCTAGGGGCCAAAATCGCCTAGCAGTTGGAGAGCTTTATAAAAACTTTCTTGAATATTTAGGAAATTTGATGGGAAAAAGTCGGCACGATCTTTTTCCTTTGTCGCAGATGAAGATGAATTCCACTTTTTCTCTTCGAAAGCTTCTCTCAGAGGCGAAGGTGCGAAGTCTACCTAAAACTCTTGAACGCATAAAGTACCTTTTAAATCTTTGGCTAAATAGCTCGGTAAGTTATTTCTTGCTTAAATTTCAAATGAAAGCGTTTGGAGTTGATTGGAAGATTTATAAAAAAGAAGTCATTGAGAATTCGGACTTCTTAAAATTTGATGACACTTTGAGAATTGTTTTGGACGTTGATGCGGGACAAAAGAGGCAGCTCTTGTCTCACCTAGAAGATCTCAAGAATCAGGGGCTCTGTTATTATGGGGCACATCTTTCAAAGCAGGCACTGATGACATGTTTGGTAGAAAATCGATTTGGCAAGCACGTGCATTTTATTGATGGCGCGGGTGGAGGCTATGCCTTGGCTGCTCGCCAGATGAAAGCGCAGTTTCATGAAAATCCTAAAGCATAAGCGTTATGAAATCTTATCAAGTTGCTGAAGTTACGGATCGAGATTTGTCGATAGTCATTCCTGTTTCTAAAAAAGATCAGGCTTTGTGGAAAAGGTTTTTAGAAGACACAGGCATCTATGAGAATTTTTTTCAGAAAAACATTTTTTTTATCGCCGATACTAAAAATGAAGATGACCCATATGCCTTCCAACACAATTCCTGCCGCAAACTTCACTGGGTGGTGCATGAAGGCAATAGGGCTCAAAAAATGAATGCAGGGCTAAAGCTGGTCACCACAAGCCACGTCCTTTTTTTACACATTGATTCCATTTTTTTGGGGGATCCGATGCCAGCACTTCAACGCGCATTGTATCAAGGATATGGAAAGTTATGGTATTTTGATTTGCGTTTCGGCTTAATGGAACATCGATTGGTGTGGAATGCGATAGGCGCAAATTTTAGATCTTATTTTTTTAAAATGCCTTTTGGTGATCAAGGATTCTTGATTTCCGTCAGTGATTTTCAAGTCGTAGGGCCCTTTAACGAAGAAGCGGATTACGGCGAAGACCATCTCTTTGTGTGGCAGGCAAAAAGAGGAGGGCTCAAGATCGAAAGTTTAAATCACATTGTATTCACGAGCGGTCGAAAATACTACGAGCAAGGCTGGCTGAAAGTGACACTTCGAAACTTTTATCGAACGTGGGCACAAGCCATTCCTGAATTTTTAAAATATATAAAATTTAAAATATCTCATCGCAAATTTTAGCTTTGAAGAAACTTTAAAATTTCCATTTTTTCGGGACTTATAATTTTTTCAGCAGTCATAATTGCGCCGGTCAAAGACTTTCGCGAAGGACTTTTCGAAAACGCAACAGACATTTTTGACAACACCTCGATGAGATTCTTTACTCGTGAAAGATTTGCTGCATAAAGAGACATCACTTTATCCACACTCGCATGCTGGGTGGGGTCGTCGAGCCAACAGTCGTAATCCGTGACTATTCCCAGCGTGCAATAGGGTATTTGCGCTTCCAGAGCAAGAAAAGCTTCGGGAACATTGGTCATGCCCACAATATCCGCGCCGATTTGTCTTAAGAAAAAGCTTTCGGCCCGCGTGCCAAGCCTCGGGCCTTCGACGCAGGCGTAGCAAAGTTTCTGGTGAATCTCAAAATTCAATTGTTTTGCAGCCTCTATTACGGCTGACGATAAAATGGGGCAAGCGGCTTCGGCGCTGGAAATGTGGGCTACTAGACCATCACCAAAAAAACTCGCTTTGCGATGTCCTTTTGTGAAATCGAAATATTGAGAAGCTAAAGCCAAAGAGCCGGGCGCAATTTTTTCTCTTAAACTACCACACGCTGAAATGCTCAAAATTCCACTAACGCCGGCTTTTTTTAATGCCCAAATATTTGCTCGGTAATTAATTTCTGAAGGGAGCAATTTGTGACCGCTGGCATGGCGAGCAAGAAAAACAATTTTATGACCTTTAAGTTCACCCATGCAGGGCTGGCCTGAAGCGAGGCCAAAGGGACTTTGATCCGAAAAATGTTCGAGGATCTTTAATCCTTCAATGGAATAAAGACCACTGCCTCCGATAATTCCAAGCATCTTAGTTATTTTTTCAGTGGAGTGATTTCAAGGAGCGCGCGCCCCTCTTCCACTTTTCCAAGTAGGCTTTCCAACACGATTGTTCTTTGATCCAAAAATGATGTGATCAAATCAGCGCCACGATATTCGGGTAGCATTTGTGCGTGATGTGCAAGTTCGGCAGCTACAATCATTGTTGCCGGAGTGCTGCCTCTAAGGCTCGAATAAACTCCTCCCCAACCAATCGTGGGAATATTGACTGAAGGGGCAGCAATTCTTACCGTGTCCCCATAAGCCGAAAGGCTATCGAGATCGCTTTGATCGGCATTGAGACCCGTGACTCGTAAAATATTTCGTGCCATGCAAGCACCCTCAATGCGCGAGTCGATGGGAAAGGCGCCTTTTTGCGTGGCAATAACAAAGGCATGGTTTCGATATTGGCTCATCATCATGCAAAGGCGATTATTTAGATCTGGGGATGATCCTAAGTTAAAAGTGATGACAGGACTTCGGCTTGCGCCAAAGGAAATCGCTCGATTGATCAATTCAAAATTTGTGCTTCCGCCATGGTCTACAATTTCCGCCATCGAAACACGGTTGATAAAACGATCGCTCAAAATAGACAGTTGTTGAGTTGTCAGATTTCCTTCAGCAAAACGAACAAAAGAATATCCATCGGCAATAATATTTTGCACGAAGGGGAGGCGAAAGTCGGGCCTTCCAGAAATCAATGTGATGCTAGAATAATCTAAAGGTTGTGCCCCAGAATATGCTTGGGCGCGGGGGCTTTGAGCCACTGACGAAAGGGCCAAAATTGCACTGACTTTTAAAAAAGTATTTTGAAATGTTTTCATAGGATTTGACTTTAGCAGTGTAGAGCTGAAGGTCAAGATTTTGGCTTATGCATAAGGGTTAGAAGCTGTATCGCATTTGACGCGCGCGCCCAATCTCCAATGATGAGTCGAAAATTTGCAATGATTCACTTGAGGGGCTTTGTTTAATCCTCTGAAAATCTTAAGCTTTTAGCAGGACGGGATGCTCGCTTTCGAATACCTCTGCACTTTGAATTTCCAAGAGCCTCCAATAGCCCTTTGCTCGGGCGAGTATCCAATACTCCACAAAATTTTCTTCTTCTGAGCTTTGGGTGCGCCCATCAGCACTCACGATGGCATCGACGATTTGTGCGTGAATACGCAAAAAAATGCGATCGCTTTCGTCGTTGGGATCATCTACAAAATCTACGACATCAAGGGCGTGTACTTTGATCACGTCCACTTTGTTTTTTAGACCGCGTGATTTGAATGATTCAATTTCTTGACGCCATTCGGGAAAAAGTTTTGGGTGCACGAGTCGCTCAAGTCCCACGAGATCATTGTTTGACCACGCCTTTTGCACCATATGAAAATACGAAAATGCGCCTTGCCGAATTTGATCGATACACCAACTTGAGTCTTTGCTACCAAGAACACGAAGGCGATCGATACTTCTTTGAATGTTTCCTTTGAGGTCAAAAAATTTAGGCCGATAGTGCCAGTTTTGTGCCCACAAATAGTAGGCCCGATGCCGCCCATAGCGCCCTGAATAGCTGCCTAGAAAAGGGAAAAAGAAAACTAACAGTATAAAAAATAATTCGACGCTTATGCTGTAACCCGTTCCCATGGTGTAAGAACAGCGCCGATAGCTACTCGAATACGATCGACATCGATAGTACCAAGAATCGTAGTCATCATAGCGATCAAAATAGCTTGTGTGGTAACTGGAATATCCGGAAGGATAGCGGGAAGAGTAACTAGAAGAATAGGAACCGCCATTTCTTCCCGAGCCTGAACTTGAACCAGGTGAACGACTTCGACCCGTGGATCCCGCACGAGCAAAAACTTCTGCGATGAAAAATTGAGATCCAAGTATTAAAATGCAAGCGAAAGTGATTTTCTTCATCTTTTTGGTTTTCGGAATTTGGCAGTGGAAAGTTGAGAATGGCTTAAGACAAGTTCAAACAAAAATTGGCAAAAACGACAATAACTTGACTTCTATTTTTGAGGGATCACCTGCTAGAATAAATATGAGTGCTTCAAAAATTTTTAAAATGCATGTTCATCTTAGTCATGACAAACTCAGATTTCATATTGGCGGCTTCCAAAAAGACAAAAGTGAAGCCATTGATTCCTTCATCCACCAAGCACTATGAACGAAAAAATGCAGAGATTGAAAGTTTTTGGAAAAAGGTGGGACGTTTTATAAGTTTTTCTCCAAAGGAAAAAGAAAAAGGCGTCGAAGAATGTCCTCTCTCTGAAGACTTTGCTTATTTAGTTGCGAGTGGCAAACTGCTCGAGACTCCCATTGATGCCGAAAATCACATCAAAAATAAGTGTGCAACAGAGTCGCCCTACGCCAAAGAATCACTTGATGAAATTGTTTTGATTCACAAAGAGCTAAGTGAAATGCGCAAATTGAATCCCAAAGAACCCTCACTCAAAAAGGATGGAGGGGGTTATAATATGGAAAGATTGAATCGGGGATTAAAGGTGCAGATTCCCCTCAGCGAAACCTGCCAAGTTCCGGCAAATCCGTCCGGCAAGAGTCATTGTTCGGGGGCTTTGTTTACTCATTCTGCGAGACTTCTGTTTCGAGTCAATCAAGCATCGGCGTCATCGAAGATGTCACAAAAGCAGCTGGATAACTTTATTCCACGAAAAATTTCTGAGGTGATTGCGCCAAAAGATTCCAAGGGTCGAGCCATTTCGCCTGAAAAAAATATTCTGGACCAATACGGATATTATGGAATTGTTAACAATGATGGAAATGGCATCCGAGATGTAGGGGATGCTTTTAGAAAACACAAGGCTCCCATCAGCCGAGCGGTGAATGAACATTTTTCAGGTCCCAAGAAATTTGATAATTTTTGTGCTGGCGATTGGATGCAATGGGATCGTCCGGGTGGGGGGCATAGCGGAGTTTATTTAGGTCGGGTTAAAGGGAAAATGTATTTTTGGTCATCCAATACGTCCACGGGTGGATATGGAGTCACGTGTGAGCCTGAAGCCAATTTGATGCCCAAAGGTGAGCGCCTGATGAGTCCCGAAAATATTGCTGCCATACCAGAATTTAATGGTGAGCAACTTTTTGGTGCTTCAAAAAAAACTACCAAGTGGTTCCCGGAACGGATTACCCCTCCAACTTTTGAAGTCAAACGCGCCGAAGTCATGGATGAGGGAAATCGTTTTGTGGAGGAAGGCGCGAAAGCCGAACACACCAAATCTCCCGTTAAGCCTGGGCCATGAGGATTCAACGTTTTACCCGTGCTGTCGCCCTCATACTGTTCAAACTATAGACAAATTCGTCAGCAAAAATTGTCACTTTCCAAAAATGCAGGGATCTTAAGTTAATATAACTTGCAACTTAGGCTTGGCTTTGGATTTGCACCTCTCCCCACAGATTTTAAAACTGCATTTTATAGGACTTAAATCTGAATAGGGGCAACGTATGATCAAACTCTCTAATCTTAAATCCAAATCTTTAACCCACATTTTAAGTGTAAGCTGTTTAAGTCTCTCGGCTTTTGCAATGCATTCCTTCGTATTCTCGGATGCTTCAGAACCAAACATGTTGGAATCCAGCAAAGGTCGACTTCCCAGTTCCACCTATCAAATCATCGAAAACGAAAGTTGCCGCACGAAGGTACCATTTTCGTTGAGACAGTTTAGCTATGACTATCTCAAGCGTTCGCTGCAAAACTCAAAGAGAAATAAAAAAGTATGGACGACAAAAGAAATCGATAGTGCGGTGGCTAGATACTCGAAAGTTGTTGCGATGGCTGTCGGAGAATCCTCAGGAAATGCAGCTTGTGTCGCAGACATGGGCGCACGAGGTTCAGGCGATAGTGTAAAAGGGTTTTTTAGAGCCAATCCCAAAAAGGGTGTGGCTTCCAATTTGAAAACAACACTCGCATTGCGTGAGACTCTTTTAGGACTCGAAAAAGTCAGATGGACTCACCAAACAAATTTTGGACTTTTACAAATGTCTCCTGACCGATTGAATTCGGAAAACAATCGAAAAATCTACGCAAGATATAAAACTATTGCCAGTCAATCCCCCATGACGGCCATGGATCTTTGTGGTACCGCGTTTTTGTACCAAGATGCTCCAAATATTCTACGTGGAGAAATTGAAGAAGCGGGCCTTTGCAAAGAAGGTACAAAAAGCAAAGCCGGACAACTTTGCTTTGCAAAGATGGTTACTATTTGCCCAGCATTGAATTTTGAGTTAGCGCTTTCAGCCCCTGCTGCTTATTTCGCGACAAAAAACAAAACCCCTCGATGTGCTTCATCATATCGAAGTATTTTTAGCGGTGAACTTCGCTAACTCGTAAATTTTACAGGAACCTTGTATAGTTCCATTGGTGAGATGGGTATTGTGTGTCCTGACAGGCTTTCTGATTTCAGCACTCACACATTTTTTCATGCAAACGACCCAAGCCGTAGATGCATTTTGAAAGCGGGCACTCCTCTTTTCCAATTGCACTTCCGCTTTACCAATAGTTTTTATTGTAGGAATCAAACGACTTTCCCAATTTTTCTCGCAGATCTTTGAAAAAAATCCTGCCCACCAAATTTCAAAATTTCCACTTATGGTATATGGGTTTTAAGGGCGGAGAGTTTGTTCCCAGTGTTTTTGTAGGTTCGGGAATTGCAAATTCTATTTCTCAATGGATGGGGCTGGAAAATTTAGACTTAGTTGCGGTGGGATATGTGACATTGTTTGGAGCAATGACAAATTTACCTATGACAGCATTTGCTGTTGGTCTTTGTCTGTTTGGATTTTCTTTTGCACCATTTTTGATTCTATGAAGGTGTCAAAAGAAAATTGAAAACTAACGCTTGCCTTTTCCTCCGAAGTCCCGTAAATTAAAAAAATACTCTTATGAAAGGGGGGATAGCCATGATTAATACTAACTTTGTTTATGTGACAGTGATTCAAGCGACTCAACAGTTCGCGCTCAATGATGGCTTTGGAGCTGTAAAGCATTCCTCCCCTCGACAATCCAGTAGGATCTTCGAAATGGGTGAGGAGCTAGCACTGCAGCTCCTTCAACATCTCTAGCAAGTTTCACGGATTACAGATTAATTAAAATTTAACAGATGGTTTTATGAATGATTGCATAGCGACATTTGTAAATCTTTTTTTTGTTAAGAGTTTTTGATCTTAACTCGCTGTCAAACAAATCACAAAAAATTATATTAAAGGCACTTTCGAATATTGTCTCCTAGACAAAAAACTCGAAAGAATCAGTTAGGTTTTTATGAAAAATATCATCATGCACGCAAGAATTGGTGCACTTTGTTTTGCAATTTACAAAGACAAAAAACAAATGGCAGTTGTTAACGGGTCATTGGTGAAAGAATTTTTTGAACGTCTAAAATTTATGAATCATAGAGTTTTAGATGATCAAAAAGACTCTCACTTGTATTTCAATGGAAGTCTTGAAAAGGGCTTTCGAACTTTTGAGCGAGGAAACTAAAATGCAAAATTTATTAAACGACGATCAGAGGGCAGCTTACGCAAGGGCTATGCCTGATTTCAAAAGCCTCCTGGGTTTGAAAAAGTATCTTGAAATAGTCTCGCTCGCTTCGGTGGATTTGAATGGTGGCGAAGAAATATGGGTGCTTGCCACTGCGAATGAACTTTTGATTGTCTCCAATAAGCTGGAGGCTTCTTACTTAAAGGAAACCATTGAAAAGCTTGAGATCGTGAGACTGAGAAGTTTTTCAATTTTTCGTGTGACCTTTAAAAGCATAGGAGCTCTTGAAACGTCGGGAGCTTTTGAAAATGAGCAAAGTTTTCGAGTGTCTCACCGCAATGCACCTGCTTTTGACGATTTAATTATGCGTTGGAATTCAGCAAACATTGCCCAGAGCAACGAAAGTTTTGAAGACAAATTTTACCATTCCATTTTTAACAAGGTGTTGAAGAAGCATTCTCTGAATGCGCAAAACAAATGGGGGGTGGTGTGGAGGCTCTTAACATATTTACGCCCTTATAAAAAGCATTGTGCTATTGGAGTGATATCGAGTTTGCTTTTGACTTTAATGGTCCTTGTGCCTTCTCGTGTGACGGGTATTTTGATTGATGATGTCTTCAAACCCGGTGGGACAATCGCAAAAGAAGAAGCCCTTCAAATATTTTATTATTTGGTGGGAGCCTTGGCACTTTCCTTTGTCCTGCGAGAGTTTTTTGCATGGCTGCGCTTTCAATACATGTCTATCATGGGAGAGTTTGTAGCCACCGATTTGCGAAGAGATCTTTATGCTCATATGCAGACTTTGGGATTGGATTTTTATTCTTCCAAAAGCAGTGGCAGTTTGGTGAGTCGAATCACTTCTGATACTGATCGCCTATGGGACTTTATTGCTTTCGGCGTGGTTGAAGTGTTTGTTTCGTCGCTGATGCTCTTAGGTATAGGTGCGGTGCTTTTATCTATGGACTGGAGACTTGGGTTAGTGATGTTGATTCCTATTCCCTTTTTGCTTTTCTCCATTTATTGGCACAGCCAAAGAATGCAAAAACTTTTTCTTCGTATTTGGAGGAAGTGGTCCAAGATGAGTGGTCTGGCTGGAGATTCGTTAGCGGGAATTCGAGTGGTCAAAGCCTTTCATCGTGGAAGTGAAGAAGTCGGACGTTTTATGAAAGCCAATAGCGAAGTGTTAAAGGAGGCCGAGCAAATTCATCACGCTTGGACGCGATTTTGGCCTGCGCTGATGTTTGGCATTCATTCGGTAATCATCGCCGTATGGTGGTTGGCGGGCCCGCGATTGTTGGGGTTTTCTGAACCTCATCTTAGCGTGGGAACTTTTATCAGTTTCATTATTTATGCTGGACTTTTTGTTCAGCCGATTGAAGTCATTGGTCAAATTTCACGAATGATGAATCGGGCGGTGAGCTCCGCACATCGAGTTTTTGAAATTCTTGATATGCAAAATCCTATTGTCGAAAAGAGAGGAGCCCAAAAAATGTCAATTCAGGGAAACATTGAGTTTAAATCCGTCAGTTTTTCCTACGATGGATTGCGACAGGTTTTAAACGATGTGAATTTCAAAATTCGGCAGGGAGAGATGATTGGCGTTGTTGGCCCCACCGGTAGCGGAAAAAGCACGCTTATCAATCTTTTAATGAGATTTTTTGAGGTCTCCCGCGGCCAAATTTTGATAGATGGAGTGAGTCTTCAGGATCTGGATCTAAAAGATTTCCGATCACAGGTGGGAATGGTTTTACAAGATTCGTACCTTTTCCATGGCAGTATTTTAGAAAATATTCGCTATGGGAAGCCTGAAGCTTCATTGTCTGAGGTACTGGCGGTGGCCAAAGCTGCACGCGTGCATGATTTTGTTTTAAAACTTCCGCATGCCTACGACACCAAAGTTGGAGAGCGAGGTCATTCGCTTTCGGGTGGGGAACGGCAACGCGTGGCTATTGCTCGTGCTCTGCTCACTAACCCGAGAATTTTGATTTTGGACGAAGCCACAAGTGCCGTGGATACCGAAACCGAAGTGAAAATCACTGAGGCTTTGAATGAGATCGTTAAAGGGCGAACTGTGATCGCCATTGCCCATCGATTGAGTACCTTAAAGAAGGCCGATCGCTTGTTAGTTTTTAAAGATGGAAAAATAGTGGAGAGTGGAACTCATCTCGAGTTGATGTCGAAAGAAGGTGGTCTCTTTCAAAAACTCTCGACTTTACAACGTCCAGAGTATGTTAATTTTGAGAACCTTAGCTTGTGAAAAGAATAGAAGTGAGAAATATAATTATGAATAAATTACATATAGAAAATTTGAATTCGTTAAGATGTGATGCTCATGGGCAACTTAGCTATCTCGAAAAAAATAGCGAGGGGCTATTAAAACAAAAAAAGTTGCGTTGGAAGTCGTTGTTCCCTCAAACAGAAGCGCAAGGTTTTGGCGCATTGCTAAATGAAAAAGGGGAAGAAGAATTTCTGGTGGAGGATTTAAAAACTCTGCCAGAATTTTTCCAACTCGCACTTCGGCAATGTCATGAACGAAGCTCTTTAGGAATTCTTATTGAGTCAGTGATTGACATCACTGAAGGTGCAGAAATGCGGATTTTTGAAGTGAGTACGCAGTTTGGAATTCGAAAGGTTTTTTCAAAAAATGACGACTGGCCTGAAACTATGGGAACTTCTGGTCTTGCCATTGTGGATCTTTTTGGAGATCAATATTGTATTCCATCGTTTGAAAGACTTGATGAGAAGTCAAAAAAACTTCTGCTTCCTTTTTATGATCGCTTAGAAAAGAGATAGTTCGCGAATGCTTTGAGTTTTTTCGTCAATGGTGAACTTAAGACTTTTAGGATTTTTCGCTTGTTTTTTGGTGCTTTCACAGGCATCTATCAGTCTTGCTTTGAGTTGGATGAATTCTTTGTGATCAGCCTGTAGATGGAACATCAGTCGAGATTGATCACAGCTAAAGTGAATGTCTGAGCTTTTCGCACTTTGAATAAGTTCTGAACATTGACAGCTAAAATTCCCCTGGGTCTGACGTTGAAAACGGCCGAGTTTTGTCTGGGTAATTTTTATGGGATTTTCGGAAGAAGGTTTTCCATTTTTAGAAAGAAATTTTAAATTTTTAAAAAGCACATCAGAAGGAACTTTTCCATCAAAATTAAGCCAAAAGTCTTTGTTGCGATTTTTTTTAGGATCGAGTTTTTCAAATAGGAGTTGGGGATTGTTGAAATCTTCAATATCGCTAAAAGATGGTGGTGCCAAAACAAAAATGGCGTCACCATGCGACCAGTCAACGTTAAGCCAGGTGTCGAGCGGCGTGATAAGATTTGCGGAAAGCCTTTGGTCTAAATCTTTAACATCGGGATCAAAAACCATCGGACCTTTGTCCGTGTATATTACAGCTGCTGCGTGGGAGCTCCATTTAGCCTCTTGATCATAAAACTTCATCAAAATTGAAGAACTTGATTTTTCGAGGTCGATACCTTGCTGTTCCAGTTCTACTTTAAATCGAGTGTGCCGTTCATGGGTGGCGTCGCTGATATCTTTGAGAGAATAGGGGTCGCTTGTCTCGGTTGAGGACTTTGCAATTTTTTGCAAAGTCACTTCCAGTTTGCTCTTAGGAACCTTGACTAAAGATGGAGGGGCATAGTCTAAAAAACTTTTGTATCTAGAAATTTGAGCAGCTTCATTTTTTAGTTTCCGCTCGGTTGATATTTCTTCGTAGTTGGAAGCATTGGGTTGTTGTTCTGGCTCTTGAGTCTGATGTGTCGTATCCTTTGGCGCTTGTGCAGCGGACCCGGGTGCAAAAAATGCGCTAAAGATGACGAACGCAAAGTGACTGACGCGTCTAATTTTCAATGGCATGATGTGTATGAATATCTTAACACTGAAGTTTGAGACCGGCACGATGCCAAAACATTGTCGGGCTACCTTTGTTTTCTTCTGGATAAAGCCGCATTAAAATAAAGATGTGAAGATAAAAGTTAGCACATTGTTTTTTTGCCTTTTTATAAATCAAGGAGCACCAGCCCAATCCTTTCGTTCGCGAGCCGCACAGGCAATTTGGAAAAGCGCAGACTATGGATATCTGCTGTATCAAGATTGCGGAATGAATGTGACAATTCAGCACTCAAACGTCATCGTGCGATTGAACGTCGCAGAACTTCAATGTAGCGGTGACCGGAATCGTTTTGATTTTTCGCAAAGCCTTAAGAGCTATGATTTCCAGATTAACGAAGCAGGCGAAGTTTTTTTTGATAAAAATAGAGTCGGTATTTTTCAATATGGAAACTTTGAAGCAACATTTAAAAACGAATATGAAGAGCGAATCTATTTAAAATTTTCCGTCAGGGAAGAAGCTCTGACTCGTTTCCTCGTGTCCGTGGATTCTCCAGATTATGTCTCCTATGACATGTGGTCGGAGAATTTTGATCGTGTGTCGCTCGTGCCCTATAACAATTGAGTTCGGGTCTTCGGCAGGTTTTCGCTTTGTTATCAAAAGCGACGTGGCAATTTTAGGTGCGCTCATTGGCGCTAGAGAGTTCAAGCCCTCGCTGAAATTCTTTATCCAATCCTCATACAGCAAAATAGCGCCCTTCAATTCCAAACGATAACAAAGCGAAAACTCGCCGAGGTGCCATGTCTTTTTGATTCCCTAGCACGTCAAAATAGACTGTTACCAAGGAGCCATGCACAATCGTTTTTATGCGGCAATGTTGGGTGGAGGTCAAGCTGCCTCCTTTTTGATTTCTTCGGTGATTTCGTTTTGTTG
>Ga0247843_1002601_pt1 | contig 32157 bp, 32 predicted proteins | sample LaCruzMarch2017__FD_192420 | JGI IMG/M metagenome (GOLD analysis project Ga0247843, IMG submission 192420) | Freshwater microbial communities from meromictic Lake La Cruz, Castile-La Mancha, Spain - LaCruzMarch2017_8m | ecosystem: Environmental > Aquatic > Freshwater > Lake | place: Spain... | reverse complement strand
ATAAAAGATCGTTTTCGGCCCACCCATTCGGAACCTTGACTGCTTGGTGCGCTTTGATCCCGCGGAATTGCGGGGGTTTCCTAAAGCGCAACCGGCGGCATTCGGAATCTACCGCGTCCGTCGTAAGGGGGTTGTGCTCAGTCGAAAGTTGCTCCGAGTCGGGAGCATGGGGGGTGGAATTTCTCGTTCAGAGTCGCGGGCATGAACACAACCAATGCGAGTCTCAAGGAATCACCGATTCCGATTCGAAAGGAAGACTTTGGGGAAATCATCAACCAGATTCCCGTTATCCGCAGTGGAATCGAGATCCGGCGCGGCCAGATCCACCAAAGCCAGCAAGGGCATTTCAACCCCCAACATTCCCCCCAAAAGAGGAATCGGCTTGGTCGTTCACCGTGTTCCCATATGGCGCACCCGCGCTTTTATTCCGCTCATTGTTCCCATCCGGCGACGGCACCTGGGGCGGCGCAGGCTTGCCCCTTGTGCCTGCCGTCTGGTTCCAATCAGCGCACCTGTGTCGGCCATCCACGCCTTAGCCGCCCAGTTGAGAAGTCCTTCCGCTTCGCTCTCAGGACTTCTCAACTCGGCAGCTTCATTCCGGGAACAGCTCGTTCCCTGCCAAGCCCGAGCCGTGTTTTTCATATCCCGGACCACGCAGGAGCAGACTTACGCACATGCAAAATCCACCCGCCCATTTGCCACTTCGCGGCCGGCGTCAGCGGGTTCCCCGCACCCGCCATCCGCTTCGGGCAAATCGGCGCACCTGTGATGACGACCGGCTTCCGGGTCGTTCATCTGAATGGGCCTGACGCTTCGCTGCCCATTCAGATCAACGCCTCGACCTCCCGACCGGCGGATTGCTCGCGACTTCTTGATTTTTTCTCGCTCATGAGCATCCCCTGTTCCGGGAGGCAGGGGCTGCGACCTCTCGCCCCGCCTCTCCTCACTGGGGCCGCTCATCAGCTCACCTGCCCCACATACACCGGTTTATGCCGCCCAATTGAGAGAGCCGTCCGCTCCGCTTCCGTGCCTTCTCAATTCGGCTGCTTGACCTTCTTGCACCCGGCATTCCGTCCGGCACCCGTGCGAAACCTCGCCCCGGTCGCGCTGATTTACGGCCACTGCTCAGGAAGGCGGGCGCGGCGATTCCTTGGCCCTTCCGCCATCGCAGACGCCGCAAGCCAGCGCAGCTTCCCCGAACTTTCGGGCTCCATCCGCCCATTCTCTCCGTCCTCGCTTTCCCCCAAGCCCCAGCTCCGGACGCAAAGAAAGGGCGGTTTCACCGAGTTGTCACCAGGCACCGGATCACATTTGTCATCGATTCTTTCATGCATCGTCAGCCAAACGAAGGCATCCGACCACCATGGCAGCCCTGACCTCATCAACCCGGTTCGTAGGTCAAATGTAACGCGGGATAGCGATTTCCGTACGAAATCGCCGGGCGGAAAAAACTCCGTTTTTCCTTCGGTCCTCCGGGCGTCAGGCGCCCTACGGAAAGACTCACTGCCGCTCATCCATTTCCAAACGAAAACCCAAACACTTAACCTCATTAACTAAATATGGCCTACCAACTGAAACCCGGCATGGCACAATTCCATGTGGATTGCACAGCCGAAGCGAAATCCCGCTTCCAAGCTCTGCATGAAGCCTTCGGATTGCCCACCAAGGCGGCAACCTTCGAAGCGATCATTTTTGCGACATCGATCAAAGACAAGATCGATCCGCAGATTTTGACCTGCATGAACATCAAACTCGACCGCGTCCTCGAATACCTCAACGACTGACTATGAAAGATGGAATGATCTTTGCCCACAAGACAACTTGGCGCTCCCGCCTCGACCTGGAATATCTCGATGAAACTTCCGAACGAAAAATTTCGCAACGAGAGCGGTTGGACTCGAAAAATTCAATCGGCCAGAAGTTGAAACAGTTCGGCGATTACGCATCAAAAGAATCTTTGGGTCAGGTTCATGCTGGCGGCTTTCTCCACCATCTCATCGTGGAGAATGCGGATGGCACGCGCACAGCCCCATCGCAGATGACGAATGCCTCGCGGAAAAAGCGCATCGCCGAAGCATGGTTCAACCATTTTCGGAGGTTTCCCACATCATCAACCAATCCGGTCATTCAACACCGGCTGGTTTTTTCCATGTCGCGGGAATTGCACGACAAGCTGGTGGCAACAGGAATCAATCCAGATCGCGTCCTGCATTCCACGACGAAAAAAATCATGATGAAGTTTGCGGATTGCTTTCATCCGGCGGACGCCATCGGCTACGCCTATGGCATTCACCACGACACGGATCACCTCCATGTTCATGTCGCGCTTTGCCCCCGGTCGCAGCGGGGCGCGTATGTCGGGTGCAGCATGTCCCATTCCCACACGAGCGGGCATAAAAACCAGATGGCCTATCTGCGGTCCTGCTTTGAGCGCGAAAACCAACGCTGGGCGGACATTCTCCAATCCCCGGAGCAGTTGGACGAACGCCTTTCCAAGCGTTTCGATTCCGACAAAATCATCTTCGCACCAAAACTGACACGTTCTCAGCTCGAAGCGCTGCGGAATGTGCAAACGGCGGAGGCGATCCGGTTGCAACAGTCTTACCAGAGCATCCGCAATCTTGAGGCGGCCATCAAGACGAAGCGGCAATTCCTCGCCGCCCAACGCAACGCGAATCTTGTGTTCCGATTGTTTGGTCGAAGCAAACCGAGACTCACACGCACGGTGCAAAAACTCGCGACCGAGGTTGACCGCCGCTCGCTACGAGAAATGCAGAACCTGCTTTTCAAGATCAAACGCGATTACCGCGCCGCCCACAAACGCTACTCACAAACTCACGGCTTTACCTCTTATGCCAATCGAAGCACCCAGTCACACGCCCATCGGGATCAAGGCCACAAACTCTGACTTCGTTGTCTGCCAGAATTTTGTTTTCCGGCCTGCAAACGTGGACGCGTTCTCGCATCAGACATTCGAGGACGGTTCCGCTATCACTACGGTCAACTTCAAATCCTACACCCAGAGCATTCCCGATGCGGATCGTCGATTGTTCAATTTCCTGACTTCAAAGCTCAACCCGAAGCCGACCGATGAAACTCATTGATGTCGTCATATTTAGTTTCTGTGTTGCTGGCGCGTTGGTTGCATATTTCCTGCTCGCCCCTCCGTTCTCGTTCGCGGGCATTGGGGTTTGCGCCGTTTTTGCCACCTGGAGTTTGTTGGCCCCGGACAATTCCGGGCAAATCGTCCTCCGTCTCGGCGGCCTGACGTGGACGATGGAGGATTTTGTTCGCGGATGGCTCATCACCGGGCGGACGGGATCGGGAAAGACCCAGTGCGCGATCAACGCGATTACGTTTCAAATTTTCCTCAATGTCAAAAACTGGGGCGGGATTTGCTTGGATCAAAAAGGCCTCTACTGGGAGATCCTGACCAAAATGGCGGCCCATTTCGGACGCGGCCACGATCTGGTTTTGCTGCAAACCCGGCCCCCAGGTGAAGATGCTCTTTGGCGTCCGCCTCACACAATCAACATCACTGGCAACCCGAATGTCCCGGCATCGACGTATGCGAAAGTTATCGTGGACACGGCGGTCTCGTTAACAGGCGGACGTGGAGGCAATCCCTTTTTTCCCACCAAGGCGCAGCTCGCCATCCAGACCGGATTTGAAATTCTTCGGCATATCGAGGCATTTGTTACTATCCCGAACATTCACCGGCTGTTGCTGAATGCCGAAGATGCAAACGCCACGATTGAACTCCTGATGAACAAGGGCGACCAGCGTTCACACGAACTTGTTGGCGCGTTCCGCAGCTATCTCGACCAGCCGGTGGAACAACTGGGCGGAGTTCAAGGCACACTCAGCACGTATCTGGAATTCTTCCTGAATCCCGAAATCTCCGAGGTTTTTTGCGCAAACGAGCCGACATTTTCGATTTCGGAGATCGACACCGGAAAAATCGTGTGCCTCGCCATGCCGCAGAAATTCCAGAGCGAGCGGCTCTACATCAACACCATCCTGAAGCTCTCGTATTATTTCCATGCGTTGAGCCGGTTCGACAAATCGGCCGAGGAACGTGGGAAGGACAACCTCATCATCCTCTTCGCGGACGAAGGACAGGAAATCATCACAGGCGCGGAATCCGCTTTTGCCGACCACCGGGCGGTTGGTGTGATACGGGAGGCGCGAGCCACCATCGTTCTCGCCACCCAAGCCTACACGTCCCTTCACGGTGCCCTCGACAAACGCTATGCCGACGTTCTCATGCTCAATTTGAGCAACGAGTTGATTTTTACCGTGGCGAATCACGATTCGGCGATGCTCGCCTCGAAAAACATCGGCGAACGGGAAGTCACCGAAAAATCCTGGGGATTCTCGGCCGGCCGGAAGTCCTACAACTACCAACGGAAGATCAAACCGTTTCTGGAGGCGTATCAATTGCGGAAGCTTCCGAAATTCACAGCCGTCATCCGGCATTGTGAGAAACCGTTCCGCAAACGGCTGGTTCCCCCGATCAACCCGGATGGCACCTATCCGCAATGGTTCACGAATTTCTGCCCCGACTACGCCATCCGCCAATGGCTCCAAGGCAAGAAAAACAACCCTGCTCCCAATCCATGAATCCCCGAATCGAAAAACTTACCCGCCTTGAACCCCATCTGCTTTCCAAGATTAAAGGCCAGGACCATGCCATTTCCCGCGTCTGTTCCGTGCTGGAACGCGGTGAACTCGAATTGCAGCCGGTGGGCAAACCGCTCGGTTCGTTCCTTTTTCTCGGGCCGACGGGGGTGGGGAAGACTGAATTGACACTGGAGTTCTCCCGCTACCTTTTCGGGGAGGATTCCGTATTCCGGTTCGACATGTCCGAATTCCTCCACCTCGACAACGTGAAACTTTTTATGGGCGACGAGACCGGCAGCGCCGGTCGCCTGGGCAAAATTCTTTCCGAGCATCAGCATGGTGTTCTCCTGTTTGACGAAATCGAAAAGGCACATCGCCTCATCTGGGATCTCTTCCTGCAAATGCTCGATGCTGCCCGGATCACCTTGGCCGATCATCGGTCTTACGATCTCTCTGGCTTCTACATTGTCTGCACCAGCAACATCGGTTCGCAGCAACTCCTACGTCCAACCCGACTCCCATTCGCCACATTGGAACGAGCCGTCCTCTCGGAACTCCACCGATTTTTCCGACCCGAGTTGGTCGGACGCTTCGACGAAAAGATTGTTTTCAAACCGCTGTGCCCCGATACCCAGCGACAGATTGGCCGACTGGCCATTGACGAGGAAATCGCCCGATTACGCCAGAAGGGCTTCGACCTGACTGTTTCCGAAGAAGGCTTCGAGTTTCTCCTCCGTCGCGGCATCCATAAAACTCTCGGTGCCCGCCCCATGAAAAAGACAGTGCAGAAATTCATGGGCGATGCCCTCCGGCAGGCATTGAAATCGGAAATGCTCACATCTGGAACGCTGGCCGTTTGTGCAGAGAACGCCGGTTTGATGATGCGGCAGATTTCTTGAAATCGGTTCGGCTTTTGCAAATTCAGAGTGATTTTTGAGCCGCAACCAGATACGAAAGCCCAGTGGAATATGGCGACCTCGAAAATGAATCCCAAGCAGCAAAAAGCGCTCAAAGCGTTTGAAAAACTCCTTGAAAACACAGCGGAGGCGGATCGCATCTACAATGGGATTCCCGATTCACGCGGAGGTCGAATCATCAGCACAGATATTGCCCGCTATCTGGATCAGTGCTACCGCGATACGCCAAAAGGACAGCCGAAAGACCTGCTGCCGGGATGGGATTGTGCTTGGCGATATGCGCAAGACAGGCTGCTCCGAGAATTGAGGGGCAGAGGAACGCGCAAAATTGTCCGCTTCATGGCCGGCGGGTGGGCCGCTGGAAAAACCCACGCACTGGAATACACCACCCCTCCCGATCTTGCATGGGACGGAACCCTGCGAGATTATCGCTGGGCATCTAAAACCGTTGACTTTGCTCTATCCCAAGGCTGGCTGGTCGACATTGCCTACGTCTATCGCGATATCGAAATTGCTCTTTACGGTGCCGTCGAACGTGCTCAGAAAGACGGACGCAGCGTTCCCCTGGGGGATTTGGCGATGAATCATCGTGCCGTCCAAAAGTCGATTCTTCGATTGATCCAACGATATCACGAGAATATTGGCGTGAACTTCACCCTCGTTCACAATACCGGCATGAAGGGTATAGCCGGAAAATCCCTGCCTATTTCATACGATGACCTTGCCATTGAAGGCCCCCTCCACTACACTGTTACATATGAGCGCTACTACGGCAACGCAGCCCTTGAAATCGAAAATCTCAATCCGGCGCAAGGCGAAAGCCAAGGCCGGTAAGGCCGATTCTTGGAAAAACGAGAGCCTCATTCGTCCATGGGCGCGTGAGAGCGCACTGAGCATTTTTCAAGCGCTTTCGGCCAGACCTGTGAACGAGATTCCCCAACTTGCGGGAAAAAGGTAGCCGTCCGGTTTTTTTTGGCATTCAGGTCCACGCTTCATCCACTTTACTGAAGTGGAGCGATGGCTCGCTGCCCGGCCACCATTGAATCGGAGCAGATCGCCCCCGATGCAAATTTGCGACGTAGAGCCGATCAGTTATGCCGTATCTCGTTCACTATGAGCAACAAGTGCATTACGATGCGTCCAAGTTCAAAATGTTCGACCATGAAAAAATGCCCATTGATCGATTTTCTTTGATTGCCATCAACGAATATGTGCAAATATCGTTACATGAGGCAATTATGAAACTGTTAATGGAAAAATTAAAGTGTCAATTTCAATCTTTCCCGGATGTCAAATAATTTTTTGATTTCGATTCCATTTTCCTCATATGTCGGGTAAATGTCTCCCGCGCATGAAACCCATTGAACGTCTCTCCCAAAGAACCGGAGTTCGGCCTCGCTTCGGTATTTTTAATACAAGCGTCGCCGTCTTGACACTTGTCTGCATGATTGGGTGTGCTTCAACACAGCACTCATCCATGACTCCCCAGCAGAAAAGGGAGGCGGACCAGCGAAGCACCGTGAAGCAGGGAAGTGTAATTGGGTCGGTGGCGGGGACTGCCATAGGACTTACCGCCGGTGTGGGCCTCACCGCATTGGTTGCTGTGCTGACACGTGATGAAAGGCAGGTTAAGCGCGTTGCGGCTCTCGTGCTTCCTATGGCCGTGGCTGGCGGAATGATCGGCTACGGAAAAGGCAAGGAGTGGGGCAAAAGAGTCGCACGGAAGAAAGCTGAATATGCCAATACCGAGGAGTATCTCTTGGCAAATCTCGCCGATGCTCGGGCGCTGCGGATCAAAGCACAAGCGGAGACGACACGACTCGGAAAAAGGATGCAGGAACTCACTCTCCAGACAAAACAATATCGGCAGGGTCGCGCGTCAAATAACCAGATCGCAAAACAAAAAGCCGTGATCGCTGGTGAACAAAACGAAGTTAAGCTGCGTATCCAGCGTCTTAATGAGGAGATCATCGGCCAGCAGGCTGTAGTCAATGACACCGCCCAGACCAGCAAAAATGCCCAAGCGATACGGGCTATCGACGCCGAGGTGAGCGAACTCAAGAAGATCAAACAAGAAATGCTCCAATACAACAGCCAGATGACTCAGCTTTCCGCGCAGATTGGCGTTTGAGCAATTGAAGTGATATGAGATGGATTAAGCGCATGACTTGGAGGATGGGGGCTCCCTTAATGATGGGATTCTTGGCTTCGTGCGCTTCGGATCCTACAACCGGGGGCATGTTTTGGGACGAGAGGGGGAGCCAGAAGAGGATTGCAGCACTCCGGCAGGAACTGGGCATCGAGTCAGAGTCCGCTCGTCAGGCACAAAATGAAGCTCGTGGCACCAGACGGAAATACGCTGTGCAAAATGCCCCATCCGCCCCGGTAAGAAAGAGCCCACAATCCATTCCCGCCAAGAAATCCGAAATCACATCAGTAGCCGCCTCCGACGGTCCGTCCGAAGAACAGCTTGCGGCGGAGCGGGACAAGCTCAAAACAGAAATCGAGACGCTGAAAGAGGAAAGTCGCGCCCGCCAGTCTGGCCTGTAGCGATGATCGTATCATGAACTTCCTGACTGACATTTTATCCGTTTTAGGACTTTGCTTTGCATTGTTTTTTGGTCTGGATCGCAAGGGGTTCGTTATATCAATTATCGTCGGGGTCTTGCTCGCCGCATTGTGCTGGGTGGCGTGTAGTTATTTTTCTCGTCTCTGGAACCTGCGATTCCGGACGAAGCCGCTCCACCATATCCTCTGTTTTTTTGCAGCCATACTGACTTTGGTTTTCACAGTGCTGTTTTTCGCGCTACAATACACCAAGGAGGCGGCCTACGCCTCCGTGAAAGTCTGGGAAGCACAGATCAATTTGGATCCTATTTGGGCGGACAAGACGTTTGCATCCGCCTATAAGGCCGTGAAGGCGCTTGGCATTGAGGATTTTTCGACTGTCCCACTTCCTGGGCTTCCGAATAGCCACATTCCCGCAAACCACGACGAGTCGATCATTACGGCGGCGGGCACCTACGCCAATGGAGCGTCCGCGCACTTTCACGACAGCCGTCCCTTCCTCGGTCTCATCCTTGAAGGAAAGTCCGAAATCCCACGCCAAGTTCTGGATGCCGATGTAAAGAATTATTTTGCCACGGTGGGAAACTCGTATCCGCCCCCAAGGGGGATCTCATTGGTTGCAGGCGAAATGCGCAGAGGGTTGGACACACAGGTTCCCAAGGTTGTGACTTATGCGAGGGCTTCCCTAATCGCTTTATTTCTCCTCTGCCAGGCCATTCCCTTCGGGCTTGTCGCATGGGCTTCCTACAAAGACATCAAAATTATCACCTGAGAAAATATATGAGCAACAACCACCTTATTATTGGACTTGGCGGAACCGGCGGTCGGGTTATTAGCGCCTTTCGGAAGACTGTCTTTCAAGAGCATAGAAACATTGAGCCAAGGCATTGGGACGAGAAGGCCCAAACTTGGTTGCCAGCAGTTGCTCGTATTGGTTACCTTTACGTAGATTCTAACGGAAACGACTTGGAAAACACGGGGTCATGGAAGGTGTTGGGCCAATCGGTAAAGCTTGATCCAGATAGCCGGCTATTGATTTCAGACGCTGACGTCCGAACAGTGTTTGCCAATTCTTCACGTAGTCCTGGCACCTCTCCTTGGATAGGGGATCAACAAACGCTTGGACCAATGATCGCCAATGCCGGCGGTGCTCAAGGCGCGCAACAAATCCGACGCTTCGGCCGTTTTCTCTTCGCCACGAAAATCAGAGAGTTCAACAACCAGCTGACAAATAGTATAAACAAATTGATAGAGAGCGGGACTGCAAAAGTAAGTATTCACGTCGCTTGCACTCTTGCAGCCGGAACAGGATCGGGAAGTATCATTGATTCCATTTCACAGATCCGTAGTCTATATCCAAATCCAAGCGACTATCCCATTTATCTATATGTGCTTATTACGGACAAGAATGTAGATGCAAACAGAGGTAATTTCTATTCTAATCAATATGCCGCTCTTGCCGAACTCAATGCGCTAAAGTTGGGCCACTTCCGACCTCACAATGTTGCGGCGGTCAGTCCCGAGCGTCCCGAATTAAGGGATAACTACCAGCAATGCTATCTAATTACTGGTGAGAACGAAAAAAAGGATAGCGCAACACGAGAGGAGCAGGAGCAAATGATAGCTGACTTTCTCTATCAAAAAACTATCGCGCTCAAGGGCTCCATTCCCGACCAAATCCATAAAGCCGAGTCGTTCGAAGACGTTTCAAAGTATCCACACGAAAACAACGAGCGCAGCTACTTTTTTGGATCGTTTGGGGTGAAGCGTTTCGCCATTCCCGAGCAAGAAATCCGAGAAAAACTTGCCTTTTCCTTTGCTCATCAGGCGAGTCTGCAGTTTCAATTTAACAATTGGTCAGATAGCGGTTTTGTTAAACGCGAGCAAACACGTGATTTGCCCGAGTTTGTCTCAGGTGCAGCAAATAACGAGCGCTGGTTCCTTACAGACGACCACCTTAAACTCGCAGCGGACTTCCGCTTGTCCGGAGGTAAGGCATGGCCGCGGATTACAGAAGAGTGGGAAACGCAACTAGAGAACGAAAAACTCGATCTCATGGAAACCTATTCGCAGAGCAGGGAGAAATGGCTTCCAAACTTAAAAGATTTTTCGGCAAAACATTTCGCCACGGGGTTTCGTGAACGCGGCGTTATCCAATATTACGAAGACAAGCGGATGGCCAAAGCCGATTACGCTAGGGAAATCCGAGCAAAAATTGAAAGCGACCTCTTTGATCGATGGAAGACGGGTGAAGATTCCGTCAATGACACAACGCGTATTGTTGAAGAATTGCTGAACCATCTTAGAGGTCGCAGACAAAATATTGACCAATACGTTGCAGCGGAACACGCAGCCGAGGAGGAAGCGGAGGCAAAGCTAGCTAAGATTGATGGCGAGTGGAGTAAATTGGGTGTCATCAGCAATTTGATGGGGAAGGCCAATAAGGTTTTTGAAAACTTCACAAACGCCCAGAAGGAATTTTATATTGCTCGAACCGAAGCTGCAGCATGGGAGTTCTCGAAAGAGTTGATCCAACAACTAGTTGTCGAGCTAACCGAACTGAACAATCAGATTTCGCAAGTTTCTCTTGTCATCTCAAAAGGGGTTGAAAAGTTCAGCAATATGGTAGCAGCCCGATGCAAAAGAGAAGAAGAAATCGTTTACAACTTGAAGCTTGTTCGGTTGGTCGAGCCGGACAACATCGAACGCACCATTGGCCGCCTAGTAACTGACCGCAAGGTGCAGAATGAGCAAACGTTAAGCGCGCGACTGCGGATTTGCTCAGATTTGGGAGCAGAGCAAACATTTACCGCATTTGCCAAGTCAATATCGGAAGCTAGGTTCATTGATGTATTGAGCGATGCCTGTGATAAAGCCTCAAGCATTGCCCACGAAAACTTATTTAAGGTGCCGGGAACAGACTTCCGCCGCATAATTGGAGTTAATATCGTCGAGAAATTGTATGAACAGCACGGCGAGATGACTGAACAGCTCAAAGAAAATATTCAGACTTTGATGCGAAGTGCCGCCGCGTATATGACTTTTGATACAGATAACCAAACAAAACCGGCAGTCCAGCTTCGGGAACTCAACGCACCAGACGCGCCGATAGGTTCAATTACTGTTTTCTTACCAAAATCGCCTCACTTAGAGGAAACATTTCGAGCCCAACTCAAGATGGCCTTTAAGGGTGCCATCGGCGGGCAGAAGGTGGAAGTGGTCGATTCCGACCACAATCCTAACGAGATTACAATAATCAGTGTTCGCTATTGGTTTGCTCTGCGTTTTCTGAAACCACTTGTGGAACTTCGCAAGCGTTATGAGGCGGCTATTCGTTCAGGTGAAGCTGGGAGCGTGCATCAAATTCATTTGGAGAATCATCGTTGCGAGGTAGAGGGCGTGCCGTTGGGGGCAGGCTACAAGTTACTGCCCAACCTGTATCTCTTAGACACGGATGCAACACGCAAGAAGGCATTGCCAACGTTGCTCTTGGCGAGAGTTATGACACTAATTCAACTTGCCAAGGATCCTGAAAGCGGTGTCGAATCCTTGTATTTTGCGGAAAGAAACGCGGCGGGAAGGGCTTTATCAACCCCGCTCTCGCTCGAAGCGACCAACATGGTTGACTTGCTTGAAAAAATAATGCCTGAGCAATTCGAGGTCATCAGTGGGAAGGTGGCCGAACTACTGAAATCGGACGCATGGCGCCACGCCGATAAGAAGGCTGAGCTGGCAAAGGCGGTGGACTCTCATTTGGACGAAATCTATGTCCAGCGAGGCAGTAACGACCTTGATAAGACATACCAACGGTTCCTTACTGCAACAAACGAAGCCAAGAAACGTCTGGAGTGATATGGCGGCAAAAATAAAATACTATCGGTGTCAGAATCGTGCGAAGTGCGAACTGGCAAAGAATCGGCAGACAGTAGAAATCATCGAGGGAAAAAGATTTGTCTGTCCATCTTCCGAGCCCAACTGCGAGCGCACGTTCCTGAGGGCGATTGACCCGCCACGGAGCGGGATTCCGAAGCCTGTCTTGGTTGGTGCCGGTGCCCTTGTTGGTGTTGTGCTGATTGGAGCTTTGCTCTGGGTCCTGCTTTCCGGGAATGAACCCAAATTGACAGGCCCCCAGGCGGTCGAGGCAGCACTCACAGAGGTGTGGCCTTGGCTAAGAGCAAATTCTCAATAGAGGCGCACCAGACGATTAACCAGCATGAGTCAAATTTCCGACAGTGAGAATCGCCCGCTGATTATTGCCAGTTGGGTATTGATCGGCCTTATTTGCTTAGTTTCACTCATCCCATTCCTTGGGTTTGGCTCCTGGCTCATTGTGGGGCCGGTTCTTTTTGTCACCCTCGTTATGGGAATCATCGTGTTGGCGCGAGGCGCAACGCTCCACGGATTGGGCATCATGTTCACTTCCCTCATTGTTGCTCCTGTCTTTGTTGTGGTGGCACCTTTTGCCAGTTCGCTTCTCGGTTTGGGGGGTGCCGCAGCGGCGATTGGCACTTCTGTGAGCGCTGCAGAAGCATCGACCGGTCGGAGAGAAAGCCCACCTAAAAATTCTGCGGCAACACCGCAGCCCAAGCTCCCCGATGCACTAGCCAAAAGCGAAGATTTTCAGAAATTCCGGGACATGGTTCAGGGCCAGGATGCCCGTGTGGCGGAAATGAAAAGGCAGGCACTTGTCAGCGAAGGACCGCGCGGTTTTTTGACGTCAGGCGATAATCTCGATTTGGTCAAGCGGGAATTGGTGCAGCGTGAGAATTATTACAGGGAACAGGTTTTCAAGATTATTGCCAGTAATACCGGGCTCACCGAAGAGCAGGTTGCCGGGAAGTTTTCCGAAATGGCTCAAGTGGCGGGTTCGCGCGGCCAGTCGTCTCCCTGAGTTGCTGAACGCCATGGCACGAGCACGCTTCCATTGCATCAATTTCGGACGTTGCAAAGCGGCAGATTCGGCACTGGTGATACACGGTGACGGGCAACCCTGCCCCGCGTGTGGACAGAAACTTGTGCCGATTCGGAATAGCTTCCGCGCATGGATGGTGCCTGCCGTCCTGACCGTGGTGGCATTTTTGGCCATCGGGCTCCTGCTTTGCGTCAAGCTGCTTACGGATAGGACATCGAAATTGCAATCCGTCGCCGGGGATATTCGCAAAGATACCGGCACAAAGGTGTCTCCGGCAAAGTATTTTAGCAACCCCATGGTCGTAAGCATGATTGAAGCCGCTTTGAACAAGGATGCGAGAGCTTTTGAACAAGAGCTTACAAAGGGTGCGGCAATCAATGCCCGGGGAAACAATGGGCTGACTCCTTTGCACCTCGCCCTGCTTAACACAAATCCGGCGGCTTTTTCGATGATTTTGGAGGCCGGTGGAGATCCGAACATTGCCGCTGACAATGGAGACTCGGTCTTGAATTTGGCCGCGATGATGCCGGACTCTGCCTATCTTTCCGAGTGCCTCAAACATGGTGCTCGTGTGGACACACCCGATGGACGAAAGGAAACCCCGCTGATGATTGCGGCAACAGGTTCGATGAGGGGTAATGTGCGTATCTTGCTTGAGGCTGGTGCTGATCCCAATATCAGAGATGCTCGAAGCCTGACTCCGCTTATGCACGCATTCCAAGCCTTAAGACCGGATATGGAAATTGCGCGCATGCTGATCCGCAAGGGAGCCCGCCAGTCCGATACTAACGCCGCAGGACTCACAGCGCGGGATTATGCGGAAACATTCGAGGATGCCTCTCTGCTGGCTGTTTTTGAGAAATGAACCCCCTGCGGCTGCGACTCATATTCTTTTTGTTCGTGGGAATTTCGGCAAATCTCCGCGCCGCCGTTGACTGGGTTCCCGTATCTCTGACCCCTTCGTTGGTCATGGAAGCGCTTGATCCAGCACTAATGTGCCTTGCGGCATACTCTGACAACCGCGTAGCGGGATGGCAGGGGCCAGCATTGGAGATGTCCGGTCTCCCCCTGGACGACCAGAAGTCCGGTTTCCACGCATGCTTCTACACGCGATTCAAGGATGGCATCCATGAAATCGCCTTGGCATTTCGGGGAACGGACATGCCGAGCGAGGCCGACTGGAAAACCAATTATCTACAGGTCATTCTCGGGCAATTGCCGGAACAATATCTGAGAGCACGCAGCTTCGCCCAGGAGCTCAAAGCGCTGGCCAAAGCCTCCGAACGACGCGGCGAACTCACGCGAACCATCCTCACTGGTCACTCTCTTGGGGGGGGGCTCGCCGAATTCTCGGGCGTTTTCTGGAGCATTCGATCCATTTGTTTTGCATCGAGTCCCATGGGGAAACTGGCCCGGAAAACCTGCGTGGAGAATGGCTTGCGCGGGATCGATCAAGCCGCCAGTTTTATCACCCACATTTTTTTGGATGGTGATTTTGTGCCGGACCTTTCGAAATTCATCGGAACCCACCTCGGTCGAGTAGTTTCTCCCGCTCTTAAGCCTCCCTCCAATTTTTCCGGCGTGGATGCCGACAAAAAACGTGGCCGTGCACTCCTTCTTGCTGGTCTGATTTTCGATGTAGAGAAAGCCTCCCGCAGGACCGCAAACGTGAGCACCGTGGTTGATCTTCTCGCACGTCATTCCATCTCGAATTATATCGAGGCATTGGTGCGAGAGGCGGGGCTTCCTTCCACAACGATATCCTTGGCTGGGGCATGGCAATCTCGAGGCAGTTTTTTCCAGGTATCCTCAAGAGAAACCACGTTTTTTCTGTGCCTCAATGGCACGCTTATCTTACGAAACGAATTTGCCATGCTGGGTGAAAGCACTCGGACCATCGACCATGGGTTCTGGGACTTCGACGGCAGAACGCTCCGTATCGCCCTCAAAGGACTTGCCACTCTTCACTACCAACTACGCGGCGCGATCTCGGACCAGGGGTTGTCCTGGCATCGGACTCGTGTAATTCCAGACGAGGCCGGCATTCAGCAAAACCTCGGGGAAAGGGGGGGCGGCCAGAACGCTACCCTCCTCCTGTTCCGTGCGGCCTGTGCGATGATGGAAAACAGGGATGTCGCGTGGACGCGCGGCCCCGACGAAATCTTTTTGAACCCTGCAAAATGAAATACTTATTCCCAAACCGCTATTTACAGCCCGCCAGTTCATTACTTCTGCTCGGAATTGCTTTTTTTCTCTGCCTGAATTCACAGGCTCAGGCTTCTGAACTCGATGATTTAAAAAGATCCGTCCAACTACGCGCCGAAGCAGTCGCGACGCTCAAGCAGCAAGGAATCCTGCGCGAAGGCCCGGACGGATTACTGGTGGCGGAATCCGACATTCCCGTGCCGAAAAAGCGGCTGTTGGACGATGAAAATTCTGATCGGGCACGGATTTTTGCTATTATTGCCAGTGAGCGGAATACCTCTCCAGATGATGTAGCCGTGCGGTTCGCGAGGATGGCGGCCCAAAAAAACGATTCCTCTGCAGCAAAACCGACAACCAAAGCCCTGCCCCCTGAACAGTCGAGACGCGAGGATGCTCCGCGCGGTTCCATGCCTCTACCCGGCGGGCCGTCTGCGAAAGTTATCATCCGTCCTTCTGCCGTTGTTCTCGCAAATCCAGAGCGCGATGCGCGTGTCGTCCGAAACGATGTGCCAGCGTTCAGTATTTGGTATGTCACGCAGAGAACGGGCGATTGGTTTGAGGTTTCCGCCAGCGAGGGAGGTGTGCCCTTGGGCTGGGTTTCCGCACGGGATGCCATTGAGTGGAAGCAAAACCTCGTCGTCTCTTTCACGCATCCCGACGGACGCAAGCCTGTATTGTTTTTCAACGATGAACCGAGTTTGGAACGGCTTGCGGGCGAGCCAGCAGCGACTCGAAGGGCATCCCTTGCCTCCCTCTACTCGTCCGTTGAATCTGGCAGCATAGATCCGGGATTTCCCGTGGTGGCAATGGAACCGGCACGGGCCATCGACGCCCACAACCAGTTTTACCTTCTTCCCATTGTAAATTATCGGGAATCAGATATCGACGGGAGGGAAGGTCGGTTTCTACAACTATCAGCTCTCACAAGGAAGCGGGGATCGGGATCACTTGACGATCCACTCGCCCGCAGCAACGCGACCCGCAAGTCGAACTACGGAAAGGCTGAAAACGTGAAAGTCGATATCGTTTTCGTGATGGACATGACCCGCAGCATGGGACCCTTCATTACAAAGACCATGGAAATGATCGAAGGCACCATGAATTTGATGAAAGGAGAACCTGCCGTTGCAAACGCAATACGGTTCGGCCTTTGGGGTTACAGGGATTCGCCCGAGGCTTGTTCTGGCATCGGTTTCAATACAAAAAACTTCACTCCAACCCTTCAGGGCATGGGCGATTTTGCAAAGACCCTGTCGGGCGTCGAGGAAACGCGAGTAGATAGCAGGGACTATGAGGAAGATGTATTCGCTGGGATGGCGGATGGCATCGAAAAAACGGCATGGCGCGATGGAGCTCTCCGTTTGATTGTTCTCGTCGGTGATGCCCCGGGCCGCCCTCCGGGTGCAACCGGGAAGGATCATCCGGAAGGCCCAAAGGGCACGGCATCGGGCAAGGACGCCGAGAGCATTCGCAAACTTGCCGACGCAGCAAACGTCTATGTCACCTCCATCTATCTCGGCTCACCGAAATGGGAGACGTATGCGGAGACGGGTGAGGAGCAGTTCCGTCTCTTCTCCAGAAATCCCAACTCCCGACTCGGCTCTGAAAACTTCCGAAAAATCGACGCCACAGATCCCGCTCTCTATGGAGAAACGTCCGGCGCACTGGCCGTGGGCCTCTTGGAATTCATGAAGAAGGCTGTCTCTGGGGAACTGACCGAGGGAGATCTGCAAACCACCCGCGGGGGGACGGCGTCCGATGTCGTGGACCGGGACAATGCGAAGCAAGCTGGACTCCGGCTTGCCAGCGACATGTTCCGGGGTGCCATGGTACAGTGGCTCGGATCGGTCGAAGGCGCGGAAGCCCCTCCCGATGTGACCGGATGGGCCTCAGACAAGGATCTGTCCACACCTACCGTCCAGGCGCTAGACGTGCAGGTCTTTCTGACGAAGAACCAACTTAATAATCTCAAGGTCATGCTCGACAGTGTGGCCAACGCCGGAATTCTCGGAAAAATCTCAGGCAAGGACTTCTTCGACGCCTTGCGGGCAGTGGTGACAGCTGCCGCACGCGATCCCGACAAGATTCCCAAGGCGGAAACCCTTGCCCAAGCGGGATTGGTGCCAACGTTTCTTAAGGGATTGCCTTATCAAAGCACCGTAATGGGAATGACTGACGAAAGTTGGAAGCAACTCTCACCGGACGCCCAAAGTCAGTTCATCAACACGGTAATGGCCAAGCTAAGCTACTACCAGACTATTCACGACAATCCAGAGCGCTGGGTGGCCTTGAACCCTGAGGATTCGTCCGATGCCTGGGTGGCAGCCATCCCGCTCGATCAGCTGCCATGAGAAGCCCGTCACCGCACAGTGACGTGACATGGCTCTGGATTCCCTGCCTTGTCCTCCTGCTCTCCTGCCGCGCTTTTGCTGATAACAACGTGATCGGTGAATCGCGAGAAGGGAGTCCGAATGCGGCGACGCCTTCCAAAGCGTCGCCCGACAATGCACCAAGGGATAAATTGGAATCCGAAATCGCCGCCCTGCAGGAGCGGCTTAAACACCAGAAAGAAATCAAACAGTCGCTTGATGAGCTGCATGAGAAATCATCTAAAACGGATGCTACTCCGGCATCTTCTCCCCGACCTGAAACCGTGCAGACATCGAAGAAGAACGCGGTTTCTGGCTGGGCAGGCACATGGACTGGTGAGTTAGTATGCATTGGTTCTCCAAAGGGCCAGGAGGGTCGAACTGGGACCTTTATTGTGAAAATTGACCAGGACGAGCGGCGAGGATGCAGCTACCAGGTAAACACCAAGCCTCTGCCGTCTCGTGTCAAAGTATCTGGAGAAAAAGCAGTTCTTGTCGGTATAACTGAAATGCCAGAAGGATCTATGCAAGTGACCGTTGTCATGGATCGCACGAGCCGCAATCAGGCATCGGTTACAGCCCGGATACTGATGAAGGAGAGTGGAGTCACTGCTGCTCTTACTGGAGAAATGGAGCGCCGGTGATCTCCATTGCCCAATCCCCCGCTTTTTCGATTGCAGACCTGCGTGTCGTGCTTGAGCAGGCCGGAGTGCGTTTCGAGATTCTCATCTCGGAACTTGTGATTCAGAGGGGGGAAACCGTTGCATTCGTGGGGGAGAGCGGTTGCGGAAAGAGCACGTTAATGGATGTGCTGGGACTCATTGCGCCATCTGCCGAGGCTACGAGGTTTGATCTCGGGACGGAGGAGGGTATCACCGATGTCCGGAGCCTTAATGACGGAACCCTGGCCCACCTGAGAGCCGCACATTTCGGCTACATGTTGCAATCTGGAGGCTTGCTGCCGTTTCTTTCGGTAATGGACAATGTTCTACTGCCCTCACGCATCAGCGGGATGAAAGGCGGCGACGTATCGGCCCGCGACCTGCTGGGTAAGCTCGGGCTTCATGGGCAAGAGCGCAAGAAACCTGCGTTTCTCTCGGGCGGGCAGCGCCAGCGGGCCGCCCTGGCCCGCGCTCTTGTGCACCGCCCCACCGTGCTGATCGCGGACGAGCCAACTGGTTCCGTTGACAAACACGCAGCACGTGAGATCCGGGATCTCCTGTTGGAGCACGCCCGGTCTTCAGGGGCGACGGTTCTCATCGTTTCCCACGACGAGGCACTCCTCCGCAACCGAACCGACCGGCTTTTCCGGTTTCAAGTCACGCGGACGGCTTCAGGCGGGACCCTAGCCCGGCTCTGCGAGGAACGCTGGGAAGCGGGCGAGAAACAGGAAATGTCATCGTGAAGGGAGTGCGTGTGTCTCTGGTCGCCCGCCTGGCCCTGCTCGATGTGATGCACGAGCTGTCGTTGAATCTCTGCGTCCTTCTTGCACTTTCCGCCGTCATGGCTCCCCTGCTCATCACTTTCGGCCTGAAAAATGGAACCGTAAAAACCCTGCGCGAGCGCCTGAGCAACGATCCCGACAAGCTGGAGATCATCGTCCGGGCCTCCTTCGACCGCCCGACTTCCTGGATGGATGCGCTGCGTGAACGCGGGGATGTGGGCTTCGTGATTCCACGGACCCGTCCGCTGTCCAACGAAATCACTCTCAAGGCCGCGGGAAGGAATGTACATGCCTCACTGGAGCCTACTGGCTCGGGCGATCCGGTGCTTTCCTATGCAGGCATTGCCGAGCCCGGCAGTAGTGAGATTGTTATCTCCGGGTTGGTGGCCGATGATCTCGGCGTGACCACGGGGGCAGTTCTTTCGCTCATAGTGGAATCCTACGGACGAAATGCCCGCCGGGAGGAGATTCCGATGACCGTTGCCGGGATACTGCCCGGAAGGGGGCGGCGGGTGGCCTATGCTCCGCTTCCGGTTCTGGAGAACGTCGAGCGTATCAAGGATGGGATGCCGATGAGCAAGACCGCTGTCCACCCCACGCCCATCTATCGCGGCGCGATTCTTCTCGCGGAAAACTCCCTTTCCGCAGAATTGCAAAACCGGATACTCTCCGCCACGGGATTGGCGAATATCCGTCCGCTGACCCCGGATGAATCAGCCCATGAAGCTGGTTGGGCTGCAGCTAACGAGTTCCCCGTCTTTCTCCTCTCCTCGCCAACAACCCTGGTAGACGAACGCATCCTAGCTATCCTCCGGGAAATCCTCCGGGGAGAGAATGTGACGGTGCTTCCATGGGTTCCGCCATCAGCCATGACGGTTAAGTCGGGAGGAAAAACATCTGAAATCCTTGTGGCAGGCCTTAGTGTTTCTCCAGAGGTCGCAAAAAAATGGGCGTTCCCCTTCGTGCCATTCTGGGGGGAACGTCCGGAAAATATTTACCAGATCCAGCTTCCAAAGGGATCAGGCTCACAGGATGTGCTTGTCGAGATGCATTCACCGCCCCCCATGCCACTCGCTTCGGTCGGAACACAGAATGGAATCCCTACCATCGCATTTGTTCCCGTGGAACTGGCCGGGATATTAGCTCGACCGGACAGAAAAGCCATCCGTTTCGATGCCGCTGCCAGGAGTTTGGTGCTGGAGCGCAGGGGGTATTCTTGGATGAGGCTTTATGCCCGCTCGATCGATCATGTCGAATCCCTGCGGCGGCATCTCGAAGGCCAGGGTATTGAGGTTTCCACGGAAGCGGAAAGAATTCGGGAAGTCACCGAGATCGACCGCCATCTTTCCAGGATCTTCGCAGCCCTCGCAGGAGTCGGGCTTGTGGGTGGAATGTCGGCTCTTGTTGCCAGCCTTTTTGCCGGTGCCGAGCGAAAGCGCCGGGATTTCGGGATTATGCGGCTGGTCGGCCTTCCACTGGGCTCCGTGGCACTTTTTCCAGTTTTCCAGGGCGCAGCGATTTCCGCCGGGAGCTACTTGGTCGCCGCCGGGATTTTCGGGATCGTGTCCGTCGGAATCAACACACTTTTCCTAGAACAGCTCCGGCCCGGTGAGAGCTTTTGCTCTTTGGGGGTGGACCGCTTGATTCTGGGGGGTGGGGTCACGCTTTTGCTGGCCGTCGCCTCCGGCCTTCTAGCTTCGCGGCGAATCGGTAAACAATCCCCCTCAGAATCTCTTCGCGAACCATGAAACAGCTTCTTATCCTTGCAATTCTGTGTGTTGGCCTATCCGTGCCAAGTCACGCCGACTCCGACAATCCGCAACCACTGCCCGGCGACTTCGAACTGCCCATGCCCGATGGACGGAAAATGGTCTTTCGCCCGGTGTTCCTCAATGTGGGGGATGGGCCGTTCAAACTTCGCGAATACGTTATGGGAAACCGGAGCGAGGAAGGTTTCCGGGAAAATCTCGCCCGCGTTCAACTGGGTGGATCCTTCGTTATGGAAAACGCAGGGAAGAAAGATTGGATGTATTTTATCGGAAAATATGAAGTCACGGCCCAGCAGTTCGCCTGCGTCGTTGGCGGAGATGCCCCACCCAAGGACCAAGCCTCACTCCCAAAGACGAATGTCACGTGGCTGGATATTCTAAAATTTGTCGATGCCTATAACCGGTGGATTATGCAAAACCACCCGAATGCCGTGCCCGCTTCGCAAAGATTCCATGTCCGCCTTCCGAGCGAGCTTGAGTGGGAGTTTGCGGCACGGGGGGGAGCAGCAGTCGATTCCGCGCAGTTCGACCGGAGAACCCCGTATCCATCGGGCGCGTTAGCTGAGCACGAATGGTTCGCAGGGCCAAAATCATCACACGGTAAGTTAAAGCCCTTTGGGGTTCTCGCGCCGAATCCCCTTGGACTTCATGACATGCTTGGCAATGCGATGGAACTCATGACCGGTCTTTACCAGATCGAATACCTTCAGGGTCGCCTCGGTGGACTCATCGCAAGGGGAGGAGATTTCCGCACTCCGGAAAACGAACTCAGATCATCCGCACGAACAGAAATCCTTCCATTCCGAGAAGACGGTTCGCTGGCCGCACAGGACAACCTCGGTTTCCGTCTTGTCATCAGTGCCCCTGTTTTTTCGGATCTCTCCACAGCCCGAACTCTCGGCGAGGCATGGCGGGAATATGCAAAAACCCGCACTGCTATTGCGCCTGCGGGCCAGAGCCTCGCCAACATCACGGACACGACCCGCTTCGAGCTTTCTGGAATCGAGAAAATTCTTCACGAACTCGAGACCTCGCTGCCCGCCTCCGCGCGGGACGACGAAGCCGTGCGCGCAAAAATCAACCTCCTCCGCTCTTCCTACTCCAATGTGGACGCCACGTTGCGTCGCGGGGAAACCCTGCTGGCCATGGGAGGAGTTCGCCTTGCCTCTCTTGGCGCTTTCGGCCTTGTGGAGGCCCACTACAAGAACCTCCTAAACGAAAAGTTTTCCCAGCGCCTCACTCCTGAAGAGAAGAAGAAAAACGAGGAAATCTTCGAGACCAACAAAAAGAACGCATGGGAACGCTATTCCGGAGCTTTCAAGCAGCTTTCCGAAGCCACGCCGGAAACCGTTGAGAAAGAGTTCCGCTCTTGGATCGCCGAGCTCAGCCGTCGCAAAATTCCCCACCATGCCCGCGCGACCTCGCTTGCACTGGACCAGTTCAAGGAATACCAACGCACCCACCGCATCGACATGGATGCCTGGGAGAAGGATTTCCTCAGCGAAGCGCAATCACTCACCAACAAAAACCCATGAAAAACACAAACCTGCTACCCCTCCTCGCCTGCGGCTTCCTGCCGCTCTTCTTGTCCTCCTGCACGATGGCCGACCTGGAAGCCCTCAGCGCCTCTCAGGAACCGGAAATCCCGCCCGAAGTGCTCGCGCCCTCACCGAGCACCGCGTCGGCTGTTGGCACATGGGCCGGGACGGTCGTATTCCAACATCAGGGGCAGATGGTCCCATTTAGCCTCGTCGCAACGGTTCCCCCCTCGAAAGACAGGGTGGTATGCTTCATCAACAACTCCGATACGGAGGCTGTTGCGGCAAAATGGATCGGGAACACAATCAGTTGGTCCTCATCCGCCGACCGCTCCAACACCCGGTTTTATCTCACCCCGATGTCGCCAACGACCGCTCGGGTGGTTGGCCTCTTCGACCACAGCAGCGGGATCACCGTCAAGGGAACGGGAACATTGACCAGGCAGTAACCCGGATGCCGGAAAACACGAATATATGAAAACCATCCCTCAGGCACTGCTTCTCGGCGCACTATGCTGTTGTCTGGCATCGTGTTGGTCACCGGAAAAGTTCACAGCCGCTCTCAACGTGGACAAGGAACAGAATTATCAGTTCACCTATGATGGAACCCTGGCGTTCGTCCCGGCACTGGGCGAAATTAAGAATCGTGGCCGCCTTACCCAAAAAGATGAAGCCGAGATGAAGAAAGGCGAACAGGAACTCCTCAAGGAGTCCGGCTTCAAAACCGTTGAATACATTGGCTCCGGGCGCTTCAAGGTTCACTACGAGGAGAGCGGAGCGGTTCAGGACGGCAAAAAAATTTTCTTCGACTTGATCGAGTTCCACACTAAGCCAGATGGTCACATCAGCATTCTTGGCGCGGAGATTGGCGATGAAGGGCGCCAGCAGTTGTCCTCTATCGGCCTTGATCTCGACGGGCAGCTAAAGATCACTTCTGATTTGGACATGGTGAGCCACAATGCGACATCAACTCCCCTTTTGGGCGGCTTGATTGGCTCTTATCAGTGGCACATTTCCCTGGACCAAAAAACTCGTCCTGAAATTGTATTGCAGCCTGCGGTTTCCGGTCCGGCGAAAGCGCAGACGATGCCTGCCTCACCATTCGTGGTTCAGGATGCGCATCCGTTTGAGGGCTGCCAGTATGGCGCATGGACGGCAAGGGAAACCGCGTCTCTTTATGATAAAATCGGCGGCACGATTTTGACTCGACTGATCCAGAAGGGGGAACATGTTCTGGCGCTTACGGGAGAGGTTCACGCAATACCTCAGAGGGCGACTGTCACAGGTGTATATAAAAGTGACGAGGAACAGGGCATCCACATCGGCAGCATTGTCTATTTCCTGTATCCGCTTGGCGAAGGGGCGGCCAAGGTGTGGCACGAAGGCAAATCAAAGAGCGGGTCGATGGATCTGACACTGAAATTCGACTCGGCTGAGACCGAAAACCAATCATGGGATTGGTGGGTCAAGGTTCGCTTGGAAGACGGGACAATCGGTTGGTTAAAAAATCCGCGCAGTTTTGACGGAATGGACCGGTTCGGTTGAGAAATGCATGTCGTGTTCGTAATGAATTTATGTTCATCGAATGTGTCCAACGTCACTTGGGGGTTTGCGCTTACAAAGATTTGTCCGCGTTTGCCAAGAACGACCCGAAATTCTGGAATTTGATTTCTCTGCTCGGACCGGAGACTCCTGATCCCTCAAAAATCGGGTTCCGTGCTCATCACCGTGCCAGCTTCCATGATGTGGGCTCATCAGAAGTTGCCGGAAACACGGTGGCCAATTTGGATGCGATGCGCGAGGTTTTGAGGTTTGTCGATAAGAGGCCCGGCGAGCCGATGCTCGTGCATTGCGCCATGGGCATTTCCCGGAGCACAGCAACAGCACTCGTCATCCTGCTGCGTGGAGCATTGGCAAATGGCACCCCGGATGCCGTGGCAACATGCGTGGACGCCATCTTCCAGATCCGTCCACAGGCGAGACCGAATTCCTTCGTCCTGTTTACGGGCCTGCAGTGTTTCCTTGAAAAGGCAGAGGCCAAATCTGTCCTGATGCAGGCCTACCGCGATCCCCGCATGGGGATCATGCGTGACCCGATGGTTCTTGGAGACGAGTGATGAACCAAGAAATTCGACAACGCATCATCCAGTGGACCACGGAGGCGGAGGAACTGCAACGGCATTTGCTTCTGTCCGCTGCAGAGGGGCCGCCTGCCTTGAGGGAGCAATTGCTTGAGCGGCTATCACCGTGGGATTTTTCCGAAGGGACGCTTCGCGACCAGTTTGCACGCTTGCATGAAAAGTGGCCCGCTGTCCGTGCGAAACTCTACTCCGAGCAACTCAAATCCGAAGGAGCCGAGTTCGACCTGGGATTCGATGAGAAGATCGAGCGGTTGGTGCGATTGATCGGGACAATTCGTTTGATGCGGCTCTTTTCCGATGTCTCGCAAATTCTGGAATCAGACCTGACAAAATACGATTCTTTGCTGGAGGGGGTGATCAAAGAGGTGTCCGCCCGATCCCGGCGACTGGCGGCACTCCGGGTTGATCCCGCTGTCTGGAAAACATCCAAGGCGCGAACTTGCGATGTGATCACCCGGATTGAACAGCGCGTCTTGAAGCGCCACCCGGCCGGAGCGGAGCGGATCGGTTGGGCGGACATTTTCGACCTGACATTCTTGGCCGGCGAATTTCAGCCCGGACGCCTCTACCTTCTCGGTTCGAGGCCAGGAGAGGGAAAAACGGCTTTTGTTTCGATGCTGGCCCGTGCAGCCTCCATCTCCAAGAAACGGGTCGGCTTCATCGCGCTGCGCGATTCGGAGGAGAGCGTTTCTCTCCGGTTTTTGGGAGGGGAGGCACAGTGCCATCCGATTGACTTTCATACAGGTAAAATCGAAAAAGAGGATCTTTGGCGATTGTGCATCTCGGCCCACAAAATGTCGGGCACATTTCCAGCCATCGTGGCTCTGCCTGATCCCAGCACAATTTCCCTCTGCGAATTCGCCAAGGAACTCAAGGCAGCCAAGGAACTTCAGTTCCTCATGATCGACGACGTTGGCTTTGCGTTTTCCGGCAATGACTATCCCGACAAGCAGGGAGCATTGATGGCACGTATCGCCCGCCTGCGCGAACTCGCCCGGCAGTTGCAAATCCCGGTGGTAGCGACAGTCACCCTGGACACCTCCCATATTTGTGAGGATCTTCCCGGAATCGCGCCCACCCCGGAAGATGTCCTGAGGTTTTCGAGCGCGGACTTTCTCGCCGTGCTGGCCGCAACTCAGAATCAGGAGGGCGATCCCATCCATGAGTTTGAGATTCTTCAAAACCCATTCGGGCCGACAGGAACAATTCCGCTCGTTTATCAGCGTCGCCATCAACGGTTTTATGAATTGGCGGAAGAATCACGCATGGAGGAGGATCGGCTCTGAGTGATTTCGCCGAAAGCAATTCGTTCAATCCGGCCAGATCACCCGGCTTTCAGATCGGCGCTCACATGAAATCCATCGTTGATGGGGAAAAGGGGCGATTCCCATCGCCGTCAGGCCGGGAATCATTACTCGGGCTGGATGCAGTCCGAGCTGATGAGGGCAGATGGTTCGGGGAAGTCGTGTGGGATGCCGGGGGGAGTGACGGGTTCGCCAGCGGCGATTTTTGCGGCAACTTGCTGGTTGAGCATGAGAAGCTGGGCAAGGAGGTCTGCTTTGGGTTGGAATCCATAGGCAGCGAGGACAGCGGCATCGAGGTCGGCGTGAGCGTCTTTGAGTTGGTTTGACCCGGGAAGTTCAAGCGTCCGATAGAGGGCTCGCAGTCCGCCTTTCAATTTCGGAAGGGCCTCCGCGCGGATGCGACGGACTTCCCGCCCGGCGGCGGCGACCGTGGCGACGGAATTCGCATTCGGACTCTGCGGCCAGGGGAAGGTGTCGAAGACGGATTCAGGAGTATAGCGAAAACGTTCCGTGAGCTTACTGCATTTGGTCACAAACCAGAGCCAGTGTGTGGAGGACTGGAGAATGCCGAAGCTGTAATCGTCGGAGAAGACAAACGCTTCAAGCGTATGGTCAGGGCGGATATCGGAACTGACGAAGCAAAAGACCGGGCGCTTTGTTACCTCACAACACGCGAGGTAGCGCGGGAGTTTCGCTACGGTATCGATAAGTTCCTTCCGGCATCGAAAGTGTTGCCACCATGTCTTGAGCCATTGCTGATCCTGGCCAACCTCACGTCCGCTCTTCGCTCGCTCTTTGTCGGCGAGTGCCTGCGTGTTTGGCAATGCATGTGTCTCGACATGCGCAAAGGGAGCAGCGTAGCGGCGGGCGGTGAGCACGTCCATTTTTTGAAAGTCGATCACCCAGCGCATCGGTTTCCCATCCGTGAGCATCTCGGCACCGATGAGAAAAGGATGCACTACCTCGCGATTTACGGGGTCAATTGCGATGAGTGTCGCCGCAGCTTGTGGGGTGAGAATGAATCCGTGATGTCTGGGAAATTGACCGTTGAAGATTCCCGGTGGCTCGATGTTGCAAGCGAGGACTTTCGCGCCAGCCACGTCCGTCTGATCGCTCAGAGCCGAGTTGATCCGCTCCACATCGCGAAAACCGAGTTCATATTCTTTCGCCGCATGCTTCCCCTGTTTTTTCCACTGCGTTTTCATCGTTGCCGTCGGTTCGGTTTTGAACCAGAGCCGCCGGTTTTTGGGCAGCAGTGAGGAGTCTTGGGTTTTCACCCAGTTGGCAATTGAGACATGGACGTTCGCTTCGCCGCTCCACGGCTGGTTGTCCACTGCTTCGATGATCGTGCCACCGGAGGCCACCGGATCAAGCCCGCCGATGCGGGAGGCGTTGTTGCGGATATTCTGTGTGCCGACGAGTCCCGCGCGTCCGGCCAGAGGATCGGCAACGGTGCAGTCGGGGAGATGATCGTGAGCGCGGCGGATCCAATACACGCAGAAGTCGGCCATGCCCGGCACCTCGGGGTAGAGTTTGCGCAGCGCGCGGACGTAATCCTGGCCGAGTTGGGGCTTGAGAAGCTTCGCGCCAATGAATGGAGGGTTGCCGATGATCACGTCCGCGGGTGGCCACTCGGCGCGGATACTCGCACCGTCTGGGCCGGTGGAGACCAGTGCGTCGATGGCGCGGAAATTATGGTCGAGATTATCCAGTGGCAGGGCGCGTTCGGAAATGTGCAACTCGTCAATTGCCAGCTTGCGGGCGATCATCATGGTGACTTTCGCGATTTCGACGGCAAAGGGGTTGATGTCGATGCCGTAGAAATTCTGTGCGCTGAGGTAGCTCATCGCGATCTGTCCCGGTTCGGCCCGGCTGGGAAACTCATTGTTGATCCGTTCGATGATCCGGGCTTCCAGCCGCTTCAACTCGCGATAGGCGATGTAGAGAAAATTTCCACTGCCGCAGGCAGGATCGAGGACGCGGAATTCGTGGAGGCGTTCGCGGAGTTCCCCAAGTCGCCGGAGGGTTTTCGCGCTCTCGATCTCCTCGCGCCAAGGGGCGACAATTGTCGGGCCGACAATTTTCATGATGTCGGCAGGATGGGTGAAGTGTGCCCCGGTTGCCCGGCGTTCGTCGCGGGTGCCTTCGACCGAGCCGTCATCGAGCGAATGTTCGAAAAGGGTTCCGAAGATTTCCGGCTGGACCATTTTCCAATTGAAGGTTGAGGCTTCGCGGAGTTTGACGAGTTCGAGATCCTGGAGTTCGAGCCTTGCGGGTTGGGCGAAGAGACCACCGTTGAAATAGGACACGCCTTTGAAGCGCCCCCCGGTCGGGGCGGGCGAGGTGTTCATGGCCTCGAACAGCCCGCCCAAGAGATCGTAGCTGTCGGCGGGGGAGGAAATGTCGTTGAGAAGCTGGGTGACGAAGTATTTCGGCAGGAGGTCGATATCCTCGGCAAAGAGCGAGACCAGCATCTGGAGGATGAACCGCTGTGCGGTCGGCTGGTCCACGCCCCGGTGACGGAATTTCTTGAAGCAGTCGGCCAGGCAATCGGCGGCTTCGCGGGTGACGGCAACCCGGTCGTTGTCGAAGGTGGGTTTGGGCTGGCCGGGGAAGAGGAAAGCCAGCGGCCCGAAGTGCTCGGGCAACTCCACGAGGGTCACGCAGCCCACGGGCGAATCCATCTGCGTCTCAAAATCGTAAATGTGAAACTCATCGAAATTGCAGAGAATGACGTATCGCGGGCGTCCGGGCACGAGGCGCGTCCAATAATCGAATGCCTGGCGGTAATGTTTCGAGAGATCCGTCCCGCGCTTCTTCATTTCAATAAGAACGACGGGCTTCCAGACATAATCGGCAAAGCTGGTGCCCCCGCCGTCCTCCCCGGCCTTGCGGACGCGGCATTCCGCCTCGCCGCCCACATCGAGCGAACCGGGGTGGCCAAATGCCTGGAAAAGCCGGTCGAGGAAGATTTGTGCCTGGCCTTTCTCATCACCGGTGATGTGGGCATTCGCCCAAGCCACAAAGGCGGATAACTGGGAAGCTCTCATTTTGTAAATTGCAGATCATGCCAACTTTTTCGCCGGATACGAGAATCATTGCTCGGATCGTGCTTCGGATTTCTCCCCGCTCGCGCCGCTCCCCCTCCGGATAAGGAAGATCATCCGCATACGGAATGATTTTCTTGCGAGGTTTCGAGTATGCCCAGTCTTGACAAGGCATTTTCCAAATTCCTGAAAACTCTGCGCGGAGATCGGAGTTACGCCCAGTTGGCCAAAGAGCTGGGCATCGCCGAGTCCACGCTCTACCGCCTGATTAACGGGGAACAGTCCGCCACATTGCGTGGCGTGGAAAACGTCCTGCAGAAGCTCGGGCTTTCTCCTGCGGATGTTTTCGGCGAAGCGATTCACCGCAAAAGAGGCCGACGAGGCTGACAACATGAACGCTGCCGATTCTCATGGCTCGCGCGGAAGGGTTCCCGGCGGAATCTGGGATCGTATTCCGCTTTTCTGGCGCTTCCAATTGGGAGGCTGGCTGGCGTTCACAATTTTTTCGTTTCCCTCGAAATGGGTGATGCTGGAAACAATCCCGGCCTCGGTTCTGGTTTCCCTCTATCGCGACGGCTTGGGATTCCTGATCACCATCGGCATGAGGGAAATCTACCGGAGGGGCTACAGCGAAAAGATGCCCAAGGCTGCACTGGTCGGACTCGTAGGCGGGGTATCTTTGGCGGGCGGGCTGATTTTGACTCTCTTCAGCTTGGGGTTTCACGAATTTCTGGATTTTGATGCCGAGAAGACGTTCACGCCGCCGATTATCTTCGGGATCTTCTATTTCCGCACTGGGCTGTGCCTGGGGTGGAGCCTGCTCTATTTTGGCATCAAGCTCCTCATGGAACGGCTGGACCGGGAGCGCTTGTTGGCCATCGCTCAGGCAGCCGGGAAGGATGCGGAACTCCAGATGCTGCGCGCCCAATTGAATCCCCATTTCCTTTTCAACGCGCTCACCACAATCCAAGCGGGATTGACACGGGCTCCCGAGTCCCTTCGCCCGGTTGTTCAGGCCCTTTCGGATTACCTGAGTTTTTCACTGTCCCATCGCGACCAGAACTTCATCCCGGTCGGTGATGAATATGATGCACTGGTCGCCTATCTGGCGGTGGAAAAAGCACGTTTCCGGGACGATATCGAGATCGAGTGCAGGATTGATCCCGCCGCCAGGGAATTTCCGGTTCCGGGCATCTTGCTTCAACCCCTGCTGGAAAATGCCATCGGGTATGGTCGGAAAACTTCACCGAAACCGTTGCGACTGCGGATGGAGGTGTCACTGAGCATCACAGGTTCTCTGATGATTGAAGTCGCCAATACAGGAACATGGGTCGAGGAGGAGGATGCTCGAAAGTTTGGTGGCATCGGCTTGGGAAATGTTCGCAAACGGATGGCTCTGCTGTATCCCGACCGGCATCGCATCGACATGAATGCGGAAAACGGCTGGGTGACAGTCAAAATTGAGATCACCCCATGAGCACTCCGGAATTGCGAACGATGATTGTCGATGACGAAGCCCCCGCCCGAGAATTCTTGGGCGACCTGCTTTCCGCCCACCCGCACGTAAAAATTGTTGGGGAAGCCAATTCCGTAGGGGCTGCCGCATCCCTGTTTACCGATCTGCGCCCAGACCTGGTTTTCTTGGATGTCCAGATGCCTGATGGAGACGGGTTTTCGCTTCTGCCCAAACTCGATCCGCTCCCAGCAATCATTTTTGTCACGGCATTCGACGCCTTTGCTATCAGGGCATTCGACGTGAATGCCATCGACTATCTCCTCAAACCGGTGCGCCCGGATCGGCTGGCCCATGCCTTGGAACGTATCGTTCACAAGCCGCCACCAACCAATCCCCAGCAGCTTCGTGAGGACGATCAGATTGTGATGAAATCCGACTCCAGGATGCATGTGGTGTTCGTCTCACAGATCAGCGGGATCGAAGCGCAGGAGAATTACACCCGCATTTATCTTGCCAATGGAAGCACTGAGTTTCTTCGCCGTAAAATGAACGCCTGGGTAAACTTGTTGCCCGAAACGCTATTCCTGCGCCTTGATCGTTCGCTGATTGTTAACCTCAATTTCGTCGGGAATCTCGTCGTGGAAGATCGTGATAAATCTGTGCTCGAAATGGCTGGTTTTCCAAAACCGATTCCCCTTAAACGCGTGGCAACAGCGCTCTTGCGGAAAGCGCTTCGACTCAGGAATCAGGTGTGACGAAGGGCTGAAAAAGCCCACTTCGTCACCGACTTTGGCTGATTCGTCACAGGCTCCCTGAACGCGTGAAATGCCGTTGCATGGTCACAGGCCATGAAGCATTTCAATGTCATCGGACCCCAGGTTCGCAGGCTCCGCAACCAACGGGCATGGTCGCAAAACGACTTCGCCATCAAGCTCCAACTCCTCGGGATGGAGAATGCCACCCGTGCGAAAATCTCGAAGATCGAATCTCGCCTTGTCTGGATCTCTGACGATGATTTGATTTTCCTTTCCCGCGCCCTTGGCGTGGCGATGGAGGAGCTTTATCCAGATTTCATTCGGACCGCAAAACGGCTCTACGAGGCCATCAGCATGTCGAAAGCCTCTCGTTACGGGGCCTTCATTTTCGGGTTGATAAGTTGCTCCCAACTGGGAGCAGGGGTTCTCGATTTTGCGTTCAGCATGGCCAGCGTATGAAAACACTACTCCTCGCAGCAGGTTCACTGGACGGCGCACTTTCCGAAGGTCTCGGAATCATTGCAAAGTTCCTCTTCATCATCGCGGTCGTTGTCATCGCCCACGGCGGATGGCAGGTCCGCACCGGCAACGCGGACATGGGCAAGATGTCGATTGTCGGCGGGCTTCTCCTCGGGCTCGCCGTCCTGATCGCCGAAGCGCTCTTCACCGCGGGCGGAATGCCGACCATCAGCGTTTCCCGGTAATGATTCCGACACACGCCGGAGACGACAGTGACGGGAAAATCTGGGGGATTGAGGGCGTGAACATCCTGTTCATGCTCGCCGGACTCCTCCTCAGCATCGGGTTCGCCATGATGCTCTCGCCCCACCACGCGCCGACGTTCAGCGTCGGCGCGGGTGCGGTGCCGTTCGCCCTGATCACCGGATACGTGTTCACACTCCGGCAGGGCAAACCGAAGTCCTTCGACACGGATTTGCTCGAAACCCTCGCCAACGGCACCGGCTGGATGCCGCCAACCCACCAACCCCGCAATCCTTTATCCCATGCAAGCACCTAACGGCTGGTTTTCTCACGACCTCATCATCTGGAACGACCTCGACAAGCGTGGATTCGTCACCAAGGGCTTTGTGCTCGACGTGCCGGATCTC
>Ga0247843_1002598_pt1 | contig 32193 bp, 33 predicted proteins | sample LaCruzMarch2017__FD_192420 | JGI IMG/M metagenome (GOLD analysis project Ga0247843, IMG submission 192420) | Freshwater microbial communities from meromictic Lake La Cruz, Castile-La Mancha, Spain - LaCruzMarch2017_8m | ecosystem: Environmental > Aquatic > Freshwater > Lake | place: Spain... | reverse complement strand
CGCAGGGCGATCTTTTCCCACAATAGCAGCACAAATGCAGAGGCAGGTATCATGAGTGTCAGGGCAAGCCGAGGTAATCGCCGAACGTCTGCACTCCGGCGATGGCGGCGAGTTGGCCGTCCGGGAGGTTGAGCCGGGTGCGGAACCAATCGCGCAGGCAGGTGATGGCTTCGTGGAAGAGGATGTCGAGGAGTTTACCCAGGCTTTAGGCTTTAGGCTGGAGACTTGAGGTACCTCCAGCCTGCGGTCTACAGCCTCCAGCCTGACAAAGCGGGTTTTGCAGGAGAAGGCGAGGAGCTTTTCGTGGCCGCAGTCGGGGCATTGGAGGCGGGTGAACCCGGCGGCGAGGTCGCCGCATTTGTAGAATTGATCGACCACGGCAACGGCGTCTCTGCGCAAGGAGCCGTGGGTTTTGCGGTGGACTGACTCATATTCGGCGAGGAATCGGGGCCAGCCGTGGTGGACGATTTGCCACAACGGAGATGCTCGGGCGCGGCGTGGGCGGTAGATGGATGGCATGAGTGTTCATAAAGACAATCGTGCGATCGCTGGCAACTGGATTCTTTCGTTTGAACACTAATGATTCGTTTGGGAATGAGGCTTTGAGAATGAGGTGCGTATTGGCCTTCCTGGACTGTGATCGACTTCAAGCGGGCGGACAACATGTCCGCATTACATCATGCGCCGTCGGTAGAACCGAGCCGTCGCACGTGAGCGGTCGTCCGTCGCGCGCGAGAGATTTTGGTGCTAGGTTCGATGTGCCTATGCTCGATGGATTGCGTTCGGCTCCAGAGACGGAGTAAGCCGCCGGAGCGCTGGCAGAGCTGGCCCGGCGCCGATCGGATTTGTTGGCAGGCCTCAACCGCGTGAGCCAAGCCGAGGCTGAGGCTCGATGGTCGGTCCGCGATGCCAATGAGTAAGGACTGGGACTTCGTTCTGCATCAGGGCGCATTCGACTTTGTTGATTCGCTGCGTTCCGCTGAGCGACTGAACATCCGAAAGGCGCTTGAAGACTTGACCTCGGATCCGTGGCAGATCCCTACGTCGGAAATCCGTCCGCCAAACGACCGCCCCTACCAAGTCAAGGAAGTGGCAGGATTTCAGATCGTTTGCTGGCTGGATGTCTGGGTTCAAGAAGTCTGCAATGCCACCTCCCGGCGCCTCGCGACGCGGTTCTTGAGAAATGCGGGCTAGAAATTCGTGCTCGGACCAAACCTCATCGCGGGAGAGGACGAGGAATCGTTGCATCCCACATTCCCGATGATATTCTAGACGTATGACTTCCACCGTCCAGGCCATTTACGACAACGGTGTGCTTCGCTTAACTGAACCGCTGTTTCTTCCCGATCAAACACCGGTCACGGTAACGATTGAGACCAACTCTCCTGAAAGCGACAGATTACGCGAGGAATGGCTCGCCGCATCCGAGACTGCACTACTGAAAACCTGGCAAAACGATGCCGACGACGTCTTCAACGAACTGCTCTCGAAATGACGTCGTCCTGCTGCCGATTCCGTTTTCGGATTTGTGCAGCCGAAAAGTGCGCCCGGCAATCGTGATTGGAAGCAACGGGCACGGTGACCTCTTCTTGGTGCCGGTCACCTCGCAAGCCGCGAATATCGACGTGCCGCTCACGGAATGGCAAGGGGCGGGATTGAACGTACCGTGCGGCATCAAGGCGCAGTTGGCAACAGTCGAACGCCGGTTGGTCATAAGAGTTTTGGGACGAATGTCCACAGTCGATCAAGGAGTCGTCGATGCGCAGTTGAGGACCTGGCTTGCGCTCTGAATCGCCTGTATCGCGGACGAAGACTAAACGGCCCAAATCTTACCATTTCTCTCGGACGCGGTTGTAGTTTCTGGTGCCAGCTTTTTCCGCGTAGATTGTAAGGGGCTCAGAAGAACTTGCGTTCCATCGCGCCTAAATCCCAGAATTTACTGAATCTCTGATTTCCCCAGCACTCCGCGTAGAAAAAGCACTAAAATTCCCGTGCGCCCTCCAAATGACGATCAGGATCTTCCCCCCCATGGCGATGAGATGGTGGCAGGGAAAGGGCGGACAAGAGTGTCCGCGCTCCTTTGTGACGGGCTCCGTCGCGCGTGAGGGGTCGTCCGTCGCGCGTGAGAGGTCGTCCGTCGCACGTGAGAGGTCTTCCGTCGCGCGTGAGAGGTCGTCCGTTGCGCGTGAGCGGTCGTCCGTCGCACGTGAGCGGTCGTCCGTCGCGCATGAGAGGTCTTCCGTCGCGCGTGAGAGGTCTTCCGTCGCACGTGAGTGGTCTTCCGTCGCACGTGAGAGGTCTTCCGCCGCGTGTGAGATGGCTTCCGTCGCGCGTGAGAGGTCTTCCGTCGCACGCGAGCGGTCTTCCGTCGCACGTGAGAGCTCGTCCGTCGCACGTGAGAGGTCTTCCGTCGCACGTGAGAGGTCGTCCGTCGCACGCGAGCGGTCTTCCGTCGCACGTGAGAGGTCTTCCGTCGTGCGTGAGATGGCTTCCGTCGTGCGTGAGATGGCTTCCGTCGTGCGTGAGATGGCTTCCGTCGCGCGCGAGAGGTCAGCCCGGTCGCTTCAGCGCCCCCTTCCGCTGAAACGGCACGGTCCACAAGTAGAGCATGTGGGACGAGTTATCCTCCCGGGAGATCACCCGCACGGTCGCGTCCGGAACGATCCCGAGTTCGTCGAGCCCGTCGTAGACGTGGGAAACGACTCGGGAACCTGGTTTCATCTTCTCCAGTTGCGGCACCAGTTTGCGGTTCAGCGGGGGCAACAGATAGAGCGTCACGACCGTTGCTCCGGACAAATCCATGTCGAAAATGTCCGCCTGGCGGATCGTCACGAGATGGGACACGTTGGCCCGTTCCGCAGTTTCCAGGGATTCCCGGACTCGGGACGGACTCAAGTCAATCCCGACGCCCCGGCAACCCCAACGCTTGGCCGCCGCGGCGACGATCCGTCCATCGCCACAACCGAGGTCGTAGACGACGTCGTCCTTGGTCACTTTAGCCAGCTCCAGCATCGCGGTGACCACGTCCTCGGGCGTCGGCACGTAGACGACGTCGAGGTCGTCATCCGCCGCGAAGAGTGGCAGACAAAGCAGCGCGATGGCGGCGCAAAAGGGCCGAGCCATGAGTCAGTTGAAAATCGCCAACCGGGGATTCGCGGCCATCAGGATTTCGCGATCTGCCGGGGGAATCTCGGCTTCCCGGGCCCGGATGATGCGGAGGTCTTTCGCCTCTTGGAGGTGGAGGAGCGTCCCTTGGCGGAGGGAACAGCCGTTCAAGTTGAGCACGTTCAACCGTTCCATCGCCCGGAGATGGACCAAGCCGTCCCCGCGAATAGGTGCGTTTTCCAGCGCGAGCGTTTGGACCTGACTGAGACCGCCAAGGTGCCGGAGAGCTTCGTCGTCCAGGTGACAATCGCTCAGGTTGAGCACCCGCAAGCGTCGCAATTTGTTGAGGTGCACCAAGCCCGGACCCCGGACATCCGACTCGCTCAACACGAGGACTTCCAGGTTCACGAGATGCCGCAAGGACAGCAGTCCGTCATCGTTCACGGAGGTCCGGTCCAGATAAAGCCAACGCAGGTTGGAAAGATCTTCCAGGGCGCAAAGGTCGTCGTTGGTGATCCGGGCTCCGGAAAGCTCCAGGCCCTCCAGGCTGTAGAGCCCGTCGAGCAAGGCCAAATTTTCCCCGCCGAAATGGGCGTCCTGGGCATCGATCCGCTCGATGGCGCCGAACCGGTTGTGGTGGATCCGGATTTCCGGAAGGGCTCGGAGGGCGGCGACGCATTCCGCGTCGTCCGGCTTGTGGACCTTGTCCGCGGCGATCCATCCGGAACGGGTTTCCCCGTCGATTTCCGCCAATCCTCGGACGCGATTTCCAGAAACCGCAGACACTTGGATGACGGCTCCTTCCCGGAGAGGCTTCGCCGAATCGGCCTCGACCTCGAACGCTACACCGGGGCAGGCGGAAAAGACGGTGTCTCCGGCTTCCAGGAGTTCGCAGTCCGTGGCGCGGGCCGGTCCGGCCAAAGCGAGTGCACAAAAGACGGCAGGCGGAAGGGATGGGCGCATCGTCGGCAAACATAAGACCGGGCGTCGTCCAGCCTGTCCCTGGGTTGCCATTCTTTGTGCATTTGTTGGCACGGGCCAGTTACCGGGGAGGCGGCGGAGGAAATCCCGGTCCCGGCGGGCGGCCTCCCCGCGGCGGTCTGCCAGGTCCCCCTGGACCTCCTCCTGGCCGTCCGGGGCCCCCGGGACCTCCTCCCGGTCCACCCCGTTTTTCGAAGCTGGGATCCGGCGTGCCGCGCCAGAGACGGGGAACGAAGGGAAACTCCTCGGTGAGGTGATAGGCGTAGGTTCCCTCGGGAAATTCCGGGGTCACTGAGAATCGACCGTTGCATTCATCCAAGTCGCCGGCTTCCGGAACGAACCCGAAGTCTGCGGTGAAGGTTCCGTCTGGCTTCCCTCCCGGGCCTCCCTCGCGCTTCTCTTTCTTCAGCCGATAGCTCGACTTTAGCTTCTTCAGGGGGCTCGCGGCGTTCTGAGGATCCGTCAAGCCGAAGGCGGAATAGATGGGAAAGCCGTCGGCGGCCCAGCCCACCAGGACCATCTTTTTGCCGTCGTCGCCGCCTTGCTTTTCGATGAGGCCGTTGGGCATCGCGTGATAGTGGTAGGCGCCGTTCGGCTGCACATGGGCGTGGCTGGAATCGAGCCCCAGATCCATGAAGCCGGTGCCCGCCTCGTAGTTCCAAGCCGGGTCGCCATCCCAGAATTCGGCGGTACCGGGGTCGAACGGGACGCCGTTGAGCCCGACTCCGAAAATGGCATGCTTTGCAGGCGTGGGTTGTTCAGCGGCGACCGGCTTTGTCGTCACGCGGAACTTGTGATCCTGCGGGGCGATCTCGTTCGGATTGTGGGCGTTGGGGAATCGGCCGGGACGGTGGTCGGGCAATCCGTTGGATTGGATCACGCGGGTCTCGCCCTCGACCGTGATGTTGACCTCGGGTTTCTCCGCGGGGGCCGCGAAGAGCGAGCCGGCAAAGGCCAGCGCGGCAATTGGGATGGGGATGAATCGGAAGCTCATGCGGTCACAAACGGCGAGTTCTCGGAAAAGTTGTCGCTCTTTACCGTCGGCTTACAAATCTGCGGCTGGATTCCCCGCCCGGGGCGGTCCATGATGGCGCACCTTGCATCCGGAACCTTCCAACGCTTCCAGGCTCCTCATCGTTGACGACGACCGCGAGTTCGCGGCGTTGCTGCGCGACTACCTGGGGCCGATGGGCTACGACGTCCAGACGGCTCACGATGGTCCCCAAGGGGTGGCGCGCGCCACCGGCGAATCTTGGCACGCGGTGATTCTCGATGTGATGCTCCCTGGGATGGACGGTTTTGAAGTCCTCAAACGCATCCGCAAGGACAGTGATGTCCCCGTTCTCATGCTGACCTCCCGGGGCGATGAGATGGATCGGATTGTCGGATTGGAGGTCGGGGCCGATGACTACCTCCCGAAAACCTTTTCCATGCGGGAGTTGCTGGCCCGGCTGCGCGCGGTGACCCGCCGCTCCGTGATCCGTCCGGCGGGCGAATCCGGCGAAGAGCCTGAAGTGGTGGTGGGATCGTTGCGGGTCAATCCGAACACCCGGGTCGCGTTGGTCGACAATCACCCGTTGGCATTGACCCCGGTGGAGTTCGAATTTCTCCTCTGTCTGGCCAAGGCCAAAGGCCGGGTCAAGTCACGCGAGCAACTCCTCGATGAAATCCGTGACCGGGAGTGGGAAGTCTTCGACCGCAGTGTCGACGTCCACATTGCGGCGTTGCGCAAGAAACTGGGGGACGATGCCAAGGAGCCCCGGTTTATCCGGACGTTGCGGAGCGTTGGTTATCTGTTGATTGACCCGGAACGGCCCTGACGGCGCGTGACTTTACCTTTCCTTTACAAATCACCGCCCCGGTCTTCGCGTGGGATTTACATTGGCGTGGTCCAACCTATCCAGATCCCGTGACCCGCCTCCGCTTTCCCATTCCCGCCAAGCTTCTCCTTGGGTTCATCGCGAACCTCGCGCTTCTCGCGATCGGGTTTCTTTGGGTATTCAGCGCCCAGTTTGGCAGCGCCACGAACGACCTCTTCACCGGGATCGCGGAGCCGCAGGTCCAGGCCGTGGCGCAGGGGATCGGTGAAGATTTGCGGGGGCGAGGATGGGCGGAGTGGGAACAGCTGCTCGCGGAGAAATCCAAGGAGACCGGCGTCGAGTTTTCGCTGTTCGATGGCATGCTGAGACCCGTTGCGGGGGCTCTGCAGGCGATTCCGGAGGATCTTGAGCCACAGATCCGGGAGGGCCTGCTGCGGCGGCGTTCTGGACCTGGCGGACGCGAGGACGCCCCCCGGTTTGGGGAACCCTTCGGCCCGCCACCGCCCCATGAGGGTGACTTCGATTTTCCACCCCCGCCGCATGAGCGTGGTGGCCCGCCGCCGCATGAAAGGGGAGGCCCACCGCCGCATGAACGGGGAGGACCGCCGCCGCGCCGTGAGCCAGAGCCAATGGATCCGGCGGGGGGCAGCTACCCGAAGATGACCGCGTATCGTACGGATCCGGTGGCCTATTGGGTCTTTACCATGGTGCCCGTGGTGGAATCGGAACGCGGCTATCTTCCTCTTATCCTGGTGATGCGGTCGGATTCGCTCACCGGTCATGGTGTGTTTTTCGATCCCAAACCTTGGATCTACGCGGGGATCGGGGTGTTGCTCATTTCCGGTTTGATCTGGGTGCCGATGGCTTACGGTCTCACCAGCAGCCTGCGCCGCATTCGCAAAGCGACCGGTCGGATCGCGGAAGGTGATTTTGCGGTCGATGTCCCCGATGCCTCACGCGGGGATGAATTGGGCGATTTGGGCCGCTCCGTCGGGGCGATGGCGCAACGACTGGAGACGCTCGTCACCGGCCAGAAACGCTTTCTCGGGGACATCGCCCACGAACTCTGCTCCCCGATCTCCCGCCTGCAAGCCGCTGTCGGAATCCTCGAAGAGGGTGGGGGAACAGAGGAAACACAGCGGCGCTATCTCCGCAAAGTGGCCAACGAGGTGCAGCAGATGAGTGCCTTGGTGAACGAATTGCTCAGCTTCTCAAAGGCAAGTCTCCGTCGTGAGGTGGCCCTGGTTCCGGTGGACCTTGGCTCGCTGGTTCAGGAAGTTCTGGACCGCGAGGAATTGGGCGATGCCCAAATCCGGGTGGCAATCCCCGACGGCTTGGAGGTGAAAGCCGACCCCGAATTGCTCGGGCGCGCCACCGGCAATTTGATCCGCAATGCCGTGCGCTATGCGGGTGACTCGGGTTCCATCGAAATCAGCGCGGAGCGGAGCAACGGACACATCCTTCTCCGAGTCAGCGATTCTGGCCCCGGCGTGCCCGAGAAGGTGCTCGCCCGCTTGTTCGATCCTTTCTTCCGTCCCGACGCCTCTCGTGCCCGGGAAAGCGGTGGCGCCGGATTGGGATTGGCCATCGTGAAGACCTGCGTGGAGGCCTGTGGCGGAACGGTGAGCGCAACGCTGCGTGAGCCGCATGGACTTGAAGTCACGATGACGTTGCCTGGTTGATGCCAGGACGTGGATGTTCCCGGGGATCAAACGTCGATCACATCGCTGGATGCCTTGTCCGGCTTGCTCTGCAAAAGACGCATCCGGCGGTCGAACCTCGGAAAATAGCACGTCACCGTCGTCCCGGCTTCCGCTTGGCTTTCCAGTTCGATCTCTCCCCCGTGCTCGCGCATGATGCGGCGGACGATGAGAAGCCCGAGCCCTGAACCGGACGACTTGGTCGTGAAGTACGGTTTGAAGAGATTCGCCATGTCCTGAGGGGAGATGCCCACCCCGTTGTCGGTGAAGCGGATCGAGACCTGATCCTCGTCCATGTCCGTGCGGATGCGCAGCACGCCCCCGGTGCCAATGCCCTGGCAGGCGTTGCGGATCAGGTTGTAGAAGGCCTGTTTGATCTGATCCCCATCGACGCGCAGGCCGGGCAGAGAGGAGTGCAATTCCAGGACGACTTCGATGCTGCGGTCGGTGATTTCCGGTTCGAGAACGCGCAGGGCATCGTGGAGAAGACGATTGAGGTCGTGGGTCTCCAGATTCGGTTTGGTCGGCCGGATCGCGGCGAGGAAGTTCTTCACGATCGAGTCGAGTCGCTTGATCTCGCCCCGGGAAATCTCGAGAATCCCGCGCAACTCTTCACGCAGCTTCGGCGGCGCTTTCCGCAGCTTCCGTTCGGCCAGTTGCAGGTGGATGTTCAGAGAATTTAGCGGATTGCCGATCTCGTGAGCCACCCCGGCCGCCAAGAGGGTGAGGACGTTCAACGTCTCCGACTCGATCTTTTCGGCTTCGATCCGTCGGGTCCGGGTCACGTCGCGGATGATCATAACCCGGCCAATGATCAGGTCGCGCTGGTCGTCGTCGATCGGTGCCACGTAAAAATTGAGGTAGCGGTTGGTCGGGTAAAAGACCTCAATGTCGCGACTGACGACTTTATTGTGTCCGGCCAGCGTCGCCCAATCCAGCCCGGAGAAAACCCGGCTGGCGGGCTCCCCGATGGAGGCGGAGCGGCGCAGACCGAAGAGGTCGGCAGTGGCCTTGTTCAGATAGGTGATGATCCCCTTGGCGTCGGTGATGACCACTCCCTCCTGGAGGGCGTCGAAGACCCGTTCGAGGAAGCCCTTTTCCTGCATCAACCGGATCATGAAGCCCTGCACTTCGCCCGGCTCAATCCGGTCGACCCGCTTGATCAGCTTTTCGAGGAAACCTGCTTTCATGATGTTACCCTCTTCTTATGCCCGAAGCCCTCATCGTCTTCACGACTTTTCCGGACCTCGATACCGCGCGCCAAATTGGCACCAAGCTGGTCGAGGAGCAAGTCGCCGCCTGCGTCAATCTGCTCGGTCCCGCGGAATCAATCTACCGGTGGCAAGGCTCGATCGAGACCGCCCGGGAGATCCCCGCGCTCATCAAGACGACGCGGGCCGGCTTGGCCAAACTGGAGGAGGCGCTTCGGCGATTGCATCCCTACGAGGTTCCCGAACTGCTCGCCGTTCCGGTGGATTCTGGCTCAAAGGCCTACCTGGCTTGGCTCTCGGAAAATGTCCTCTGATCAAAACGAGTGTAATTGCGATAGCCAAACCGTCCATTCTCGACTTAACTGCCCCCTGCTATGAAACCTCCTTATGTTGTTGGAGTTCTGCTGTCATTGGCCGCCTGTGCACTGGCTCAGGAACCGCCGAAAGAAGCGCCGAAACCGGAATCGGTTTTCCCGCCGCTCGAGAAGGTGACCGAAGGCTACGAAAAGGTCGTTTCCTCCATGGAGACCGAGGCGCCCTTCTACGCTCTCTGGCGTCGCAACAAAGATCAGCAACTGCTCGCGGAATTGCCGAAAGACTTCGCCCGGCAACGCCACTATTTCGCTCTCACGGTCGCCGGCGGGGATCAATTTGCCGGACTTCAGGCAGGCGAAGCTTATGTTTACTGGCGTCAATATGACAAGAAGCTGGCTCTGATCGAGCCTTCCTTGGAGGTTCGCTCCAGCGGAGATGACCAATCCAAGGCTTCCGTGAAACGCCTTTTCACGGACAAGGTCATCCTTGAGATCCCTATCGTCACAATGGTGCCCAAAGGCGGGCCGGTCATCGATCTGGATGCCCTGCTCATCGACAACGCCGACAAATTCTTTGGCGGGCGCGCCAAAGGTCTCAAAAAGGATCTGATGTCGATCAAGACCGCCAAGGCGTTCCCAGAGAATTTGGAGATTGGCCTGGAAGTGCCTGGGCCGGACGGGGTGCTTCGCACCTGGCATTATTCCATCAGCCTCATTCCGGAGAACAAGGACTATAAGCCCCGGGTCGCCGATGAGCGGATCGGTTACTTCACGACGAGCTTTGCGGATTATGGCAAGTTCCGCGAGAACGAGACTTCCGTGCGCTATATCAACCGTTGGAATCTGCAAAAGGCGGACCCCACCTTGAAGTTGAGCCCGCCTAAGCAACCGCTTGTTTTCTATATTGAGCACACCACGCCGATCCGCTACCGCCGCTGGGTTCGCGAGGGCATCCTTATGTGGAACAAAGCCTTCGAACGTGTCGGATTGATCGATGCCATTGAGGTCCGCCAGCAGGACGCCGCCACTAAAGCCCACATGGAGAAAGATCCGGAAGACGTCCGTTACAACTTCGTGCGCTGGCTCAGCAATGGAGTCGGCCTCGCCATCGGACCCAGTCGGGTGGATCCCACTACCGGCCAGATTCTCGATGCGGATGTGATCCTCGCGGACGGCTGGATCCGGCATTACTGGTCGCAATACAACGAAGTCCTCGGAACGATTGCCCTGGAGGGGTATTCGCCGGAAACGCTGGCTTGGCTGCAGGTCAATCCGCGCTGGGATCCCCGGGTCCGGCTCGCCCCGCCGGCTGAGCGGGACGCCATGTTGCGCCAACGCGCCAGCTCACCTCTTCCCGCTCTGGGCGGTCACGCGCTGGGGGAAGCCAGTTCCCAGGTTCTCGGTGAACACGAATATTCCGGACTGACGAATCGTTTCAGTCAGAAGAATGGGCTTTGCATGGCCGCGAATTGCAAGTCTCACGGAATGGCCATGCTGGAGATGCTCCGCGCGGCGGAATTCACCGAAGCCAACCCGGCCCCGGCTCCGGAAGCCCCAGCGGATCCCGCAGACCCCGAAGCCGCGAAAAAGAAGGCTGAGGAAGAGAAGAAAAAGGCGGAGCAAGCCGAGCAAATGATCGACGGCATCCCCGAATCCTTCGTCGGTCCCTTGCTCGCGGACTTGGTTGCCCATGAGGTCGGTCACACCCTCGGCCTGCGCCACAACTTCAAGGCCTCCTCCGTCTACACCGTCGAGGAGATCAACAGCTCCCGGACCAAGGGCAATCGCCCCTTCACCGGTTCCGTGATGGATTATATTCCCGTGAACATCAACGTCGCTACCGGCGAGATTCAAGGTGACTACGGCATGATCGGTGTCGGTCCTTATGATCTCTGGGCAATCGAATTCGGCTATACATCCAACGAGGATCTCAAGCCAATTCTGGCTCGCTCGGCGGAGCCGGAGCTTGTCTTTGGCACTGATGAAGATACCTGGGGCCCCGATCCGTATGCTAGGCGCTACGACTTCGGCAAGAACCCGCTCGTCTATGCGCAAAATCAAATGCGGCTGGTGATGAAGAACCGCGCCGCGATTCTCGACAAGTTCGTCAAGGATGGCGACAGCTGGGCCCGGGCCCGGCGGGGGTACGAACTGACGCTCCAGGCTCAGGTCGGGTCGGTGACGATGATGGCAAACTGGATCGGCGGCACCTTTGTCTTCCGGGACAAGAAGGGCGGGTCCAACGGCCGGGCACCCCTTGAGCCGGTTCCCGCCAAGGCCCAACGCGAAGCGCTCGAATTCGTGGTTCGCAACACCTTCGATGAAGCGAGCTACGGCCTCACGCCCGAGCTCCTTCGCCACCTTACGATCGACAAATGGTGGGACACCGCCGGACAGGAATCCACCATCATGGAGAATCCCGCCTGGCCGGTCCACGACCGCATCCTCGGGATCCAGGCTGCCGTCCTGACCTCCCTGATGCGACCCGAGACTCTGGAGCGGATCTACGACAACGAGGCCCGCATTCCGGCCAATGAGGAAGCACTCACCATCCCCGAGCTGCTCGACACGCTGCGCGGCGCCATTTGGGGTGATCTCATCACCGAGAGTCAGCGAAACAATGGAAAGTTCACCGCGCGTCAACCCATGCTCTCCAGCCTGCGTCGCAACGTGCAGCAAGAATATATCGAGCGGCTCATCGATCTGACCCAACCCAAGTCCGGCCTCAGCATTGGAGAGAAACCGGTTCAGGATTTGGCCGCCGTGCAGCTCCGGGAACTGGTGGCGGAGATCGACAAGGTCCGGGATCTCCCGGGTCTCGACCCTTACAGCAAAGCCCACCTCGCGGAAACCTCAACGCGCATCAGCAAAGCCCTTGAAGCCAGCTATGTGGTGAATTTGGGGCGGCGGAGTTAGGCCGGTCCTCGGAGTGCGGAGACTCGTCCTGAGCTATCGTTTCCCGGCCCGTTGGGCCTATTGGAATCATGAGATCTTTCAGGTGCTCCATCAGGTCATCCATTGTGTCCCCTTGCGTCCAGCAATCACACAATCATCCCGCTTGACTGTTCGCGCGCTTTTTCGAGGGACGCGTGCATTTCAGAGTCATCTCCACTCAAGTCATCTGTTCGGGAACGTGCCTCAGATCGCCAGCCTCGACCTCACCCACTGCCGTTGCGAGTTCCTCCTTCATCGGCTCTGGCAGGCTAGGGTTTGATTCAATCAGGGTTCGTAGGTAGGCCGGACATGCCTGGATGGTAAAGCGGAACTTCGTTGCCACTGACGGGAGCGGTGGCATGCACTGGAGGGAACTTATGGCTGTTGCACCCCTGGCACGCCAAGGCGCAGTATCGATCATCGTGAGGACCGCCTGCCGATTTCGGCAGGATGTGCTCCTGGGACAATTCGCGTAGATGGGACGGGTCGGGAGCGGGGAGCGCCTCGCTGGCGCAACACCCGCCCAGGCCCTGCTTCCCGCCCTCAGCGCAGAATCCCGCGATTCACCAGATTGTTCAAGCGGTGGGCCACGTCCGCCAAGCCGTCGCAAACCGCTTCAGAGTAGGTCCGGCCATCGGTGGTATCGATCCCGTGACGCGGATCGAGCGCGCGTAAGCCGGCCAACGCCGGATCTTCATGGTGGAAGAGTTCGACGAGGACGACTTCCAGTTTGCCCGTCGCCGCGCAGGCGGTCAGGAGATTGCCGATCCAGCCATCGTCCGTGGAAAGACAGCCCCGGGTTGTGGGAGCTGAAGCGTGGAACATGCTGAACCCGCCTTGCTCCGCCATTTCCCGGACGATCGCTGCGTTTTCTTCCATGCTCAGGGCCGAATCCCCGCAATGGGCCGCATCGACGAGCACCTTGAAAAAGGGCAGTCCGAGTTCGGTATTGACCGCTTTGACAAAGGTCCAGGCCTTGCCCACGTCGGTGAACGTCTGGAACTCTACACCACGGAGGAACTCGATGTGCCACGCGCGAATCCCGCTTTCCGCCACCCCGGCTTCCCGGTAGGCCCGGGCGTGGACCCGGACGTTCTGCGCGACCGCGGCGTCGAAGGCGGCTCCGGTGAGAGGCGTGGCGCCCGGCTTCATCCATTCCTCGATCGAAGTGGAAGAGACGTGCTCGATTTCGAATTGCTTGGCGATCTTCAGACCGGCAACCAGCATCGCAACCACGGTGTCTTCGTCGCCCGGATCCATCGGGTTGCCGCCCGCCACCATCATGATCATGTGCGGCTTCATCCCGATCGCCTTGATCCCGCCAAAGAGATCTTCCACGTCGTTCAGGTCCATCCCGGGAAACACCGGCACTTGGGCCGAAGTGATCGTCACCGGGGACATGTGACGCAAGTTGGCCAATTCCGCGACGGAGAGGAGTCTTCCATCCGCACCTCGTGGGAGTTTCCCATTCGCGTCAGGCACAAGGCCGCCGACGAATTTGATGTGGGTGGGCACGACGCCCAGTTCGAGGTTTGGTTTGAGGGTGATGCTGGACATGGGTGTTGGCTGTCTCCCTAACGTGCCTGGCCCCTGGATTCAAGGGCCGATTTGCGGGGCGTGCCATGGCCACCGCGCGGGAAGCGCAATTCTCACGCTCCCGCGCCCTCCAGCTCTCCGCGAAGCGGTCACGCCGCGCCGAGCATCCCGTGCGGATCGAGGATGAACTTCTTGGCCGCGCCTTTATCGAAGTCCTGATAGCCTTGCGGTGCGTCGTCCAACGTGATGATCGTCGCATTCGTCGCGATCGACGGGGAGGTCTTGCCCCAGAGAATCGCCTGCATCAACTGGCGATGGTAACGCATCACAGGACATTGGCCCGTGGTGAAGTGAAGGCTCTTTGCCCAGCCCAAACCGATCCGGAGGGAAAGGTTGCCGGTCTTGGCCGCGTCGTCCACGCCGCCCGGGTCATCGGTCACATAGAGGCCGGGAATGCCGACGCCGCCCGCCACCCGGGTCACTTCCATCATCTGGTTCAGGACGGTGGCGGGACGTTCGACGGCGGCTTGGGCGCCATGCCCGCGCGCTTCGAAGCCGACGCAATCCACCGCGCAATCGACCTCAGGCTCACCCAGGATTTGCGCAAGCCGTTCCGGAAGCGTGCCTCCTTGTCTCAGGTCGATCGTTTCGCACCCGAAGCTGCGCGCTTGGGCCAGACGTTCCTCGATGAGGTCACCGACGATCACGCAGGCCGCGCCCAGCAGGTGAGCCGAAGCCGCGCAAGCCAAGCCCACCGGACCCGCTCCGGCGATGTAGACCGTGCTGCCCGGTCCCACGCCCGCCGTCACGGCACCGTGGTAGCCCGTCGGGAAAATATCGGAGAGCAGCGCCAAGTCACGGATCTTTTCGAGCGCTTGGTCGCGGTCCGGGAATTTCAAGAGATTGAAATCGGCATACGGCACCATCACGTAACGGGCTTGCCCGCCGATCCAGCCGCCCATATCCACATAGCCGTAAGCGGCACCGGGACGGGCGGGATTCACGTTGAGGCAGACGCCGGTGTGCCCGGATTTGCAGCTGCGGCAACGGCCACAAGCGATGTTGAACGGCACCGAAACGAGGTCACCGATCTCCAGGAATTCGACGTCACGGCCCTTCTCGACCACCTGGCCGGTGATCTCGTGACCCAGCACCAAACCGGCCGGAGCCGTGGTCCGTCCCCGCACCATGTGCTGATCCGATCCGCAGATGTTCGTGGCGACGACTTTCAGGATGACGCCGTGCTGGCAGATCCGCGATTTTCCTTGGTAATTCAGTTCCAGCTTCGCATCGGCGAGCTCCTGGACTTCCACTTTGCCTGGTTCGATGTAAACGACTCCACGATTCTTGTCTGACATGGCGTTAAGGGTTTGGAGATTGAGAGTTAGGGTTGAGCCGGGAAGCCTATGAAATTCTTCACCGGGCCTGCAATAGAAAAAGCGCGATCGTTCGCTCTTGACCTTACCCGGTGCCATCCCAATGATTCCCCGATCATGTTCCGCCCAACCCTCTGCCTCATGCTGGGGCTTCTCGCCATGGAGGCCCGAAGCCAAGTCGCCTATGAATTCGTTCCCAACTGGCTCACTCCACCACCGGGCATGGAGCACATCGGCAATTCCCACGGGGAAATTGCGGTCGATTCCAAAGGCAACGTCTACGTCAGCGTCGAGGGCGAAAAAGCCGGGATCCAGGTGTATACCCCGGACGGCAAATACTCCCACAACGTCGCCGGACTTCCCGGCTCTCTTCACGGCTTTGTCATCAAGGGCGATTTCATTTACGCATCGGTTCTCAACGAACAGAGGGTCATCAAGACTCAGCTCGACGGCAAGGTTCTCCTGGAAATCCCCACGACTTCGTTCCCTGAAGACAAACGCAAAAAGGCCGACGGCACCCCCCGCAAGCTCGCCCTCACCAGCGTCGATGTGGCGCCCAATGGCGACATCTACGTGGTCGATGGCTATGGCGAGGACTGGATTTTCCAGTTCGACAAGGATGGCAAGTTCAAGGCCGTCTTTGGTGGCCGGGTCGCTCCCTGGAATTTGAAGAACTGCCACAAGATTTTCATCGATCCGCGCTACGGCGAGCCTCGCATCCTCTGCTGCGACCGCGTCAACCTGCGCCTTCTCCACCTCAAGCTCGACGGCACGGTCATCGGGGAGCACGCCACCGGACTGCGTCGTCCCAGCTCAGCTTCCTTCCACGGCGACTACGTGGCCATCGCGGAGATCGCCGGACGCGTCTCTATTCTCGACAAAGCGGGCAAGACCGTGGCCTTCCTCGGTCAGAACGATGCCTCGGGCGAAAACAACACCAATGGCGTCGATCCCGCCCGTTGGCGCGAAGGCCTTTGCACCGGTCCTCACGGCGTCACCTTCGATGCTGCGGGCAATGTCCTCATGGCGGAGTGGAACAAATGGGGCCGCGTCCTCCGCTGGAACCTCCAAAAGTGATCGCCGTCCGTTTCGGGTGGCTTTTGTTGGGACTGGCGATTCCGGGCGTGGCGTGGGCTCACGGATCTGAGTACGTCTACGCTAGGCTCGTTCTTGGGGAGCAACCCCGACTCGAGTTTAGTTTGGAATACAACGATAACCCGATCGTTGACTCCAGGGACCAAGCCAAGGCGATCCTTGAGCGGGAACTCTTGATTCACTCGGGCGGTCGTGATTCAGATTTGTCCGGTCTCGCCGACGCAGTCTGGGGTGAAGCCGCCGAGTTTCCCCAAACCGCACCGGTCCCGGTTCCTCTCCCTGGCGATGGGCAAGACCATCGGTTGCTTACCGTGGCCGTCGCCCTGAGCGGCCCATTCCACCTGTCTCTGAAAAAAGGGAGCGAACAAGCGGTCATCTATTGGGTCGACGACGGCACTGCGGCACCTCCGAGGTGGCAAATTCTCTTGGCCGGTGATATCTCTCCGCACGTCATTCTTCCCTGACCCGGCACTCCGGTCTCAGGCACGCCCCTGCGGCACATGCGCTTCCTCAATTCTATCCCCGCCCCCCGGCCCCGAATCAAACTCTGTGGATTCACTTCGCCGCAGTCCGCCCGGGAAGCTATTTCCGCCGGTGCCGACGCCATCGGCATCAATTTCTGGGCCGGCTCCAAACGTTTCATCGCCCCTGCGGAAGCCGCTCCCTGGCTCGGGACGTTGGCCGGGCAAGTTTGCCGGGTCGGGCTTTTCGTGAATCCCACCATCGACGAGATCGCCGCCGTCATCGATCTCGGGGTCCTCGACGCCTTGCAACTCCATGGGGTGACCGATCCGGCCTTCATCGGGGAAGCGGCCTGCTACGGCCTGCCGGTGATCCAGGCCATCGGAGTCGGAGCAGACGGCCCGCTGGCGGACCCGGCGATCTTCCCAACGCCGTGGATCCTCCTCGACGCCCACATTCCCGGATCGTTTGGCGGTACTGGACAAACCTTTGCTTGGGAGCTGTTTCGCGGCATCGCGGAAGCCAATCCGAACCAGCACTTCATCCTCGCCGGCGGCTTTACCCCGGAAAACGTCGCCGACGCGATTCAAGCCACCCAACCCCACGCCGTCGATACCGCCAGCGGCGTAGAATCCGCCCCCGGTCAGAAAGACGCGGTCCGAATGCGCCAGTTCGTGGTCGCGGCGACAAAGCCCGATTGACTTTTCCGTACACTGGTCTTTAGGTTCACATCCCGGTGCTTGCGGCGTTTCCGCCAACAGTGATGACCGATTCGGCGAGGTAGCCAAGTGGTAAGGCCGAGGTCTGCAAAACCTCTATCGCGGGTTCGATTCCCGCCCTCGCCTGAACTTTTGTAAGTCTCTCATTATGAGGGGTTTACCCGTTTTCTGGGGTGTCAGGTGTAGTCTTGGCCGATTTGTCCAGCTCTTCGAGAAATTTCCGGGGCCCCAAGATCTGGAACTCGAAAAGCCCTTCCAGCGCGGTGAGGTGGGCGTCGTAGGTGACCAGATGAGATGCATTTCCGTTGGTCGCACAGAGCATGAACGCGATGTCATCAGGATCATCAGGATAGAACCGCTCGTGAAAGAACGCGATAAAGACATTTTCCCCGGCGACGATCAATCGGGCGAGAAATGGCTGGATTCGTTCCGGAGAAATCCCGAGTTCGAGAAGCTTTTCCGCATACTCGCTGAGGATGTCCCGTGAGTGCAACCAGACGTAGCTTGCCCCCTCCCAGCGCGCCTGAAGTTCGCGGTTCGGGCTCTCCTCCGAGGTCGAACGCAATCCGGCGATGACGACGTTGGTGTCGATGACCGCCCGGAAGGTCATTCGCCACCCAGGGCTTGCCACCGGGCAGAAAATTCCTGTCTCGCCTGCTGGGGCGACACCCCATCCGCGCGGAGACGGTCGGCCTCAGCATAGGCTGCGGCCACCAATTTGTTCACATCGGCGCTGTAGCGATGCTTGCGCCAGCGGGCGATCTTGATCTGTTCCTCCACAAACCAAGCAATCCGCTCGCCAAGCCCTTCAATCTGAGCCGCTTCTTCTGGAATCTCGATGTGGATTGTTGCCACGGAATGATCTTACCGCTTGGACGTCCTGAAGGCAACAGCGAGTGCCCGTTTGTGGGTGAACGATAGCGTTGATCGCACCTACTACATAGGGACACGCAGGAATGCCTGCTTTACCTGCGAAGACTCACGCCCCCGCGACCAGCGCCTCCAATTCCCCGGCGATGCGCACCCATTCCTCGCGCTGGTTCTTCCGGTCGGCGAACCGCCGGGCTTCTCGCAGGGTGACTTGAATCGGTCCGGGGCCGGGCCAGCGGGTGTCGGGCGGCCAGGCTGCGAACGTTCCGCTGAGGGTGCACGGCACTACGGGAATTTCCGTCCCGGCCACCAGCATGCCGATCCCCGGTTTGAATGGTTGCATCTGCCCGTCCCGGCTCCGGGTTCCTTCGGGGAAGACAATGAACCCGGAGGATCCGCGCACGAGCCGCTCTCGAAGGTGCGCCAGGGCGTGCCGGGTGCCTTTGCCTCGCCAGACCGGAAGGGCGTTGACCAGTTGGGCGGCGGCCAGGCTTTTCGTGGATGAATCGAAGAAGTAGTCTCCCGCCGCGAGGGCGAAGATCCGTCCCGAGAGATGTTCCGGGAAGAGAGATTGGAGGACCAGAACGTCGAGGTGACTGGCGTGATTGGCCACCAGAACAAAAGGTGTCTCCGTCGGCAGATGTTCACGTCCGATCACGGTGAGGGGGTGGCGGGCGCGCAGGTAGGCGCCGATCAGCTGGCAGCAAAGCCAGTGTCCCAGTCCTCCGGTGAGACCCGCTTCCCGCAGCTCACTAGATGGCCGCTTTTGCCAAGGGACCTTGAGATCCGCCGCAGGTTCGTATCGCCAATCGTCGGCCATGGGTTTATCCGCCGGTGACCAGAGTAAACAAACGATCCGGCTCTTCCGTGCCAATCCCGTGGAAGAAGTTCACATAATGATAAAACGCCGGGCCGGCGAGGAGGAGACTGTCGAAGCGGTCGAGCAAGCCGCCATGACCGGGGATCGCGGTCCCGGTGTCCTTGACGCCGATGTCCCGTTTGACCGAGGACATAACCAGGTCCCCCAACTGGCCAGAGACGCTGACCGTCAGGCCCAGGACCAGCAGGTGGAAAGGGGAGGCGAGCATCCCCGAAAACACGAAGGGACCCAATCCCAGGACCAGCAGGGACGTGGCGGCGATCGCGCCGAGCGATCCGGCCCAGGTTTTGCCCGGGCTCGTGTTCGGACAAAGCTTGCGGTTCCCGAAGAGGTTCCCGAAGAGATAGCCAAAGACATCATTCATCTCCACCGCCAAGAAAAAGAGAAGCAGAATGGGGCGGAACTCCAGATCGTTGCATAGGTAGGCCACGTGCCCGAAGCTCACGCCGAAGAAGAGGAACGCGAAGACGCCCAGGGAAACGCGTTGGAGGTATCCTTTGGGTTGATCCACATAGAGCCCTCCCGCCGCGATGAAGACCACGCCCAACACTTGCGAGGCGGCGAACAATCCGTTCCATTTGTCCAGGACCGCGAAATAGACCAGCCCGATGCTCGCGACCGTCCAGAGGCTGACCCGGAAGTTGCGAAACTGGCCGGTCAACCGGGCAAACTCCCGGTAACAAAACACGCTCAAGAGCAGCATTCCCAAAATCATCCAGAACGCGCCGAGCAGCAGTGGCAGGAGCATGATCGGGATGAGTACCGCCCAGGAATGCAGGCGCAGGAGGATTTCGCGCTGGCGGGCAGCGCTGATCTTTCCGGATAAACTTAGCGCGAAGGTCACGCCGTAGGCCGCGCCGAGCAATCCCACGACCCCGGCCACGAACCAGCCGACGAACGGATCGGCGAAGGCTCCGCGCGGATCGAGCAGCCGGGTCCAACTGGTGTCGCTCATGAGGCTCCTTTCTGCAAAAACCGGGCGCCGCGCGCCAAGCGCCGCCAGACCGTCGCGGCGGAACCCACTGCGATGATCAGCAAGGCCGCTTTGGCGATACCCGCGAGAGGGACGACCGAAGCCAGAATCGCGGCGGCGATGACCACGGCCATGCGATGGGGTTTGGCCATGGGCCCCCCGAAATCCTGGGGCGCGCCCGAGACCGCCAGTTGAGCGCGCACGTAGGCCGTCAGTACGGCGAACAGGGCCGCCAGCCACCCCAGTTCGGGCGAGGAACCGGCCGCATAGCCGAAGCCCACCAGCGTTGCGGCGTCCGAGATCCGGTCCGGAATCTCATTGAAGAGCGAGCCCAGGGCCGAACTGCTCCGCTGCCGTTCCGCGACCATCCCATCCAGCATGTTCGCCAACAGTCGCAAGGCCACCAGTCCCGCTCCGCCCAGCCACCACAGCGGCACGAGGACGCCGGTTCGGGTGCTGGCCAAGGCCAGGCCGGCGCCGATCCCGAAAATCATGCCCCACACGGAGATGGCGTTGGGCGTGATGCCGGAGCGGGCCAAGCTCTCCGCCATACGGACGGCCCAGGAAGTCTGGCGGGCGGCGATGGGGCGGCGATCCATGGCCATCAACCTGAGTGCAAAAACGCCGGGCTGGAAAAGGAAAAATTACAGAACGGCCTCTTCCGGAAAGGCCGTGACAATTTTGAGCCGTCCAGATAGCCTAGCTTCTTACCCGAAACCCCCGACATGTCCAAAAACCTCAGCGCGCTGTCCTTCCGCAAGGGACTGGATGCCAACGTATTCGACCGCTTGGTCGAGACCGCCGAAGCCCACGGCACTGCGGAGATCGATGCGGAACTCCACCAGATGGGCGAGGAATCGCTCTTTGGCGATGCGGTGACGCTCGGTGCGGTGTCGTTCTACGACTTCCTCAAAAAAGAGCATGCCGGGAAGAAGGTGCTGCTCTGCAACGGTTCGGCCTGTCTCTGCGCCGGGACGCACGGCGATCTTCACGCTGAGGCGGCCAAGGCCTTTGCCGCAGAGGAGATCGGGCACATCTGTTGCCTCGGCCGATGTCACCAGGGGTCTGCCTTCCAGTATGAGGGGCGCAACTACTCCAACCAGACCCACGCGCAACTGGCCAATCTGTTCGCAAAGGGGGAGGGGGACGCCTCGGACCAATACGCCGTGGTCTCGATGCTGCCCGAGCCGATCCTCACGGCTCCATTTTCGGGAATTGAGGCCTACTATGCGCCGTTGCGGGAGTGGTTCGCCCGGAGCCGGGAAGAGATGGCGGTGGAACTACGCGAATCGAAGCTGCGCGGCCGGGGTGGTGCCGGTTTCCCGGTTCATCTCAAGTGGCAATCCTGTCGCGAGGCGACGGGCGTGGTGAAGTATATTGTCTGCAACGCAGACGAAGGCGATCCCGGGGCCTATATCGACAAATACCTCATGGAGGAGCAACCGCACTCGGTCCTCTTCGGGATGCTCGTGGCGGGTTGGTTTTGCGGAGCTCAGGTGGGCGTGCTCTACATCCGCGCGGAATATCCAGACTCCATCACCCGGATGAATGAAGCGGTCCTGGCGCTGCGCGAGGCCGGATGGCTCGGCAAGAATATCCAGGGGAGCGGATTCGACTTCGATTTCAAGACGATCAAAGGCGCGGGTGCCTACATCTGCGGGGAGGAAACTGCCCTGCTTGCCAGCATCGAAGGGCAACGTCCCGAGGTGCGCGTCCGTCCTCCGTTCCCGACCGTCGAAGGACTTTTCCGCAGGCCGACCGTCGTGAACAACGTGGAGACCTTTGCGAACCTTCGCCCCATTCTCACGATGGGCGGTGCCGCTTATGCCAAGATCGGCACGGAACACAGCACGGGTCCGAAACTGCTTTCCCTGGATAGCAGTTTCCGCAAGCCCGGGATCTATGAAGTGGCCATGGGCACGCCGCTCGAAGATGTCTTTTATGGACCCGCCGGAGGATTTTGGCGGCCCATCAAGGCGGTCCAAGTCGGCGGACCGCTCGGCGGGATCGTCCCGGTCGACAAGCTCGGGTCTCTCACGGTGGACTTCGAATCGTTCCGCAAAGAAGGCTTCCTCCTCGGGCACGCGGGCGTCGTCAGTATTCCCACCTCCATGCCGATGATCGAGTACATCGAGCACCTCTTCCAGTTCACCGCCGACGAGAGTTGCGGAAAATGTTTCCCCTGTCGGCTGGGATCGACCCGCGGCCAGGAACTGATCGCCAAGGCGCGGAAAGGGGAGGGGCGGATCGATCGTGAATTGATAAACGATCTCCTCGAAACCATGGAGCAAACCTCCTTGTGCGCACTCGGCGGCGGAGTGCCGTTGCCGATCAAGAATGCTCTCCGCTATTTCGCCGACGAACTGCAGCAATACTTTCAAAGTTAAGATATGAGCCAAGCCCCCGACCCCGGCACGATCGCCTTTATCGACGGCATTGCCCAGCCCATCGAAAAGGACGACACCATCCTCCGCTTCGTGGATAGGCATCTCGGCCGCGGTCACGTCCCGACCTTGTGCGATGCCCCGCAACTGGAACCGTATGGCGCTTGCCGCGTCTGCTCGGTGGAAGTCGCCCTCAAGGCCGGCGGACCCAGTCGCGTGGTGGCCGCCTGTCACACGCCGCTTTCTCCGGGCATGCATATCCTCACGGAGTCGGAGAAGATCCAGAAGTTGCGCCGCAATATCTTGGAGCTGGTTCTCAGTGATCACCCGCCGGATTGCCTGACTTGTGAGGTGAATGGAAATTGCGAGCTGCAGACCGTCGCGGCCAAGGTCGGCATTCGCAAGATTCGTTACACCGGGGGCAAGAATCACTTGGATCGGGAGAAGGATCTTTCCCATCCGTATATGACTTCGGAATTGTCCAAGTGCATCAACTGTTCCCGGTGCGTGCGCGCTTGTGACGAGATCCAGGGACAGTTCGTGCTGTCGATGCACGGACGGGGTTTCGCCGCCCGGATCATCAAAGGGCTGGATACCAGCTTTGAGAACTCCCCCTGCGTTTCCTGTGGCGCCTGTTCCCAGGCGTGTCCCACTTCGGCGATCTCGGATATCTTTGCTTCCAAATCGATCGAGGCGACCAAGAAGACCCGCACGGTTTGTACGTATTGTGGGGTCGGCTGCAACCTGGAGGTTTCCACCAAGGGCGGCAAAGTCTTGTCGATCAAGGCTCCGGTCGGTGCGGCGGTGAACAATGCGCACACTTGTCTCAAGGGGCGCTACGCCTTCCGGTTCGTCGATCATCCGGATCGCCTCCGTAAGCCGATGATCCGGACCAACGGTCACTTCGAGGAAGTCACCTGGGAAAAGGCCTACGATCATATCTTTGAGAACCTCACCCGGATCAAGGCGGCGCACGGCCCGAATGCGATCGCGGGGATCTCCTCGGCGCGCTGCACCAATGAGGAGAACTATCTCATGCAGAAGTTCATTCGCGCCGTGATGGGCACGAACAATATGGATTGCTGCGCCCGCGTCTGTCATTCTCCGACGGCTTGGGGGATGCAACAATCCTTCGGGACCGGCGCGGCCACGAATTCGGTGGCGGATCTGCAGTTTACCAATTGCATGATGGTCATCGGCGCGAACCCGACCGAGGGCCATCCCGTTACCGGCGCGAAGATCAAACAACGCGCCATGAAGGGCGTGCCGCTCATTGTCATCGATCCGCGCAAGATCGAGCTGGTCCCTTACGCCAAATATCATCTGCAGCTTCGTCCCGGAACGAACGTGGCCCTGCTCAACATGCTGGCGCGGTATATTCTGGAGGCGAGCTTGGTGGATGAGGAGTTTATCGAGAAACGCTGCGAGAACTGGGCCGAATTCGAAGCCGGCCTGCGGTCGCTCGATTTGGATGAACTATCCAGGATCACAGGGGTCGACAAGGAACTCGCCAAAGCCGCCGCCATCGAATACGCATCCGCAGACAATGCGATGAGCTTCCACGGGCTCGGCGTGACCGAGCAAGAGCAGGGAGCCAAGACCGTCATGTTTATCGCCAACCTGGCGATGATGACCGGCAATATCGGACGACCAGGAGTGGGCGTGAATCCGTTGCGCGGACAGAACAACGTCCAGGGTTCGGCGGACATGGGGTGCCAGCCGCATCAGGGCGCGGGTTATCTCAAGGTCAACGACCCCGAGGTGCACCGACTCTACGAGCAGTTCTATGGCCGCCAGATTTCAGGGGAAATTGGTCTGAAGATTCCCCAGATGTACGACGCCGCGCTCAAGGGGGATCTTAAGGCGTTATGGGTCATGGGCGAGGATTTGGCGCAAACGGATCCGAACACCGATCACGTCACCGCCGCGCTCAACGCGCTTGATTTCCTGGTGGTCCAGGAGCTCTTCTTCACCGAGACCGCGAAGTATGCCAACGTGATCCTTCCGGCCGCATCCTTCCTGGAGAAGACCGGTACCTTCACCAACGGTGAACGCCGGGTGCAACGCGTCCATGCGGCGATCGATCCGATCGAAGGCACCAAGACCGACGCGGAAATCTGTGTCGATCTGCTGCAACGCTTCGGCTATCCGCAACCGGACTACACCGCAGAAGGCGTGCTCGACGAGATCGCCCACATCGTGCCCTTCTTCAAAGGCGCGACCTGGGAGAATCTCGGGGATAACGGCAAGCAATGGCCGATCCAGGAAGGTGGCGCGGACACCCAGATTCTCCACACGGAATCGTTTAAGCGCGGGCTTGGTAAATTCCACTTCTTCAAGTGGGAAGAATCCCGGGAGCTGATCACAAACCGTGGCGAATTCCCCTTTATCCTGACGACGGGACGCATCCTGGAGCATTACAACTGCGGCACGATGACGCGTCGCACCGGCAATGCCCAGATCGTCACGGAGGACGTCTTATCGATCAACCCCATCGACGCCGAAGCGAAGGAGATCAACGACGGGGACCTGGTGCGTCTCTTTTCCGCCCGGGGCGAGATTCAAGTCAAGGCGCGGATCACCGATGAAGTGAAGCCGGGGATCTTATATACCACCTTCCACTTCCCGGAGCTGATGATCAACCGGGTCACCGGGGATGGTCACGATGCAGATACGCTCTGCCCGGAATACAAGATCAGCGCCGTGGACGTGGAGCCCTTGGCGCATGGGGCGGTCCAGGCGGTGGTGGAGCGGGGAGTCCTTGTGATGCAAAGTGGGGAATGAGGCCGCAGAGAAATGTTCGAGCTGCTTCGTACGTCGCCGGCCTGGTAGTGTTCTGCCTTTCGGTGGTTGCAAATCCAGGACCGAGGCCGCCGCTCCCAGCCGAAACTGTGTCGGTCGAAAACCACCGAAGTTAACCTATCGCTCAGTCGAACGGGTTAACTATGGTCACTCCGGTGTGTTGGAAATCGGAAACGTTACGGGTCGCCAGTTCCAGAGAGTGGCGCAGCGCGGTGGCGGCGATTTGGCTGTCGATGCCTGGAAGACTGATCCCGTTCTTCTCGCACCGGGTCAGCATTTGCCCCCAGACGATGGCCACCGAGGTGTTGAAGCTAAGGACGCGACCCTGCATCCTCTCCGTAAGACCTTTGAGCCATTGCTGGTAGGCACCCTTACGCTTGCCTGAAGGGAGCCTGTCGATCCCGTGCTTTAGTTCACCAATCGAGATGGTGGAGACGTAGAGGTTGCGTTCATGCTTTCGCAGCCACGCGATGACTTGCGGGGAGGGGGATTTGCGGATCGCCTCGCTCCAGACGTTGGTATCGACCAAGTAGGCGCTCATGGGACCCTACAACTCCACGGGGCGAGGAAGATCCCGTTTGCGCAACGGAATCTCCAGTTCGCCTGGGGCTTCCCGCAAATGGTCCACCAGTCCTGAGTTGGGAGGGCGGGAAATCCTGCGCAGGACGATTCGCTCATCGTCTTCGACGAGGATTTCAAAGTCGTCGCCGGGTTCCAAGCCCAGTTGCTCCCGGACCGCAACGGGAAGCACGATTTGGCCCTTCTGCGAGAGAACTGTGGTCATAGTAAGATGATCTTACCTGGGGTGATGCCTGTCAAGGTCGTTGTCCCCTCCGCGTCACCGACACCGAATTGCGTCGCTTCGCGGCGACCCATGTGGGACTGCTCCTGGCGGGAAGGGGGCCGGGCATTGTGGCGGTGGCTTCCAGCCCATTGGCGTCAGGATAAGGGTAATCGATCGCACGTTGGGACTGTCCCTGGCCCGAACTGAGCCTTACCCTAAATTCGGAGTTCGCGGCCCACGGAAGACACCGAATACACTGAAACAGAGGCGAATACCGGGAGTCCAGTGCCGGCCCCAGTCGATGACGACTGCATCGGTGTTTCAATAGTCTTCTTCCTTACTTTGCCCTGGGCTATCCTGTCTCGGCCCGTTGGGCCTGTCAGCCGATCATCCGCACGTTATGACTTTTAAACCTGACGCCAATGGGCTTCCAGCCACCGTGTTGGCAATCGTCAGCAGTTACACGGCGGCTGGAAGCCACCCCTACTGGTGCCGCAGCCGGGCCATGTAGAAGCCGTCATATCCGGTGTCCGCAGGGCTGACGGCTTGTTCGCCGGTCTGTTCGAACTCGGGGTGGCGCGTCAGAAACCGTTCCACTTGGAGCTGGTTTTCGCTGGGGAGGATGGAGCAGGTGGCATAGACCATCTCTCCGCCCGGCCGCAGTAGGGCGCAGTAACGATCCAGGAGTTCGCTCTGCAGGCGGCGCGTCGTTTCGAGGCTTTCCGGGGTGATCCTCCACTTGAGATCCGGTTGGCGGCGCAGAGTGCCCAGGCCCGAACAGGGGGAATCAATGAGGAGCCGGTCCGCCCAACCACGGCAATTTTGGAGAACGGCATCCGAGATCACCTCGCAGCGGATGAGCTTGGCCACCCCGGCCCGGGTGGCGCGTTCGCGGAGTGCGTCGAGCTTGCCCGCGCTGACATCCAGGGCGCGCAACTCGCCTTTGCCTTGCATGAGAGCGGCCAGGTGCAGCGTTTTTCCACCCGCACCGGCGCAGGCGTCCAGCACCCGATGACCCGGCTCGACCCCCAGGAACGGGGCGACCAGTTGGGAGGCGGCGTCCTGGATTTCAAAGAGTCCCTCCCGGAGAAGGATGGGGGCGATCAGCCGGGAGCCCGTGACCTGGAGCGCCGAGGGCAATTCCGGGACGGCTTCGGTCTCGACGTCCTTGTCCAAAAGCCACTGCCGCAGCTCGTCGCGCGTGGTTCGCAACGGGTTGATCCGGAGAAACACCGGGGCAGAGGCATTGAGCGCCGCCAGTTCCCGATCCCAACGCGGGCCCAGTTCCTCCGCTCCGATGTCGTCCAAGCGATCCGGCACCGATTCGCGCACGGCGCGGGATTGGGTGGAGAGCAGGGCCGCCCGGGCGTCGGGCTGGAGCGGAGTCATCTCCGGCCAGAAGGCCCACTCCGGGCGGGCATAACCGACCTCTGTCCAGCGCAGGCCCAGCATGCGGCGGATCTCATCCGTTCCGGCCAGCAGTGCATAATGCCGACGCCAACGCACGAGTTCGTAAACCGTCTCCGCCACAAAGGAGCGATCCCGGCGGCCCCACTTGGGATGCTGACGGAAGAGAGCGTCCAGGGTGCGATCGACGACCTTGGCCTGATGAAACACGCCATCGAGCACCTCGACGCAGGCGTCGGCCAGCAGGCGATGGAGCCTCACGCGCTTAGCATCGGTCCCGATGGGACGCTGCCGTTGAGCCGGTCCGGGAGGGTTGTGGTCGGGATCAAGGCATCGGCGGGCCGCTTCACGGTGATCACCTCGCTGCCGCGTTCATTGCCGGTCTCCAGGACCACGAAGACTTTGAACAAAGCCGCATCCCCGGGCTTGGTCAGGCCTTTGCTGGTGAGGAATTCACGGGGTGCATCCGGCGCGACGGTGGCTTGGAGCGTTTCGGCATCACTATCATAAGAGTCGCCGGGGCTGTAACGTACTTCGTAATGTTCTATACTCGGATTGTCACTGGCTTCCCAAGTGATGACCGCTTGCTGGATCGTGCCGTCCCAAACCGCTTCTACGGCCACCGGGTCCGGGGTCGATCCTGGCGTGGGCGTCAGGCGCGGCAAGGAGAGGACCATGGGATCTTCGGCGGGGAACTGCGCTTGAATGGTGGCGCGATACCCGCGCAGAGTGGCGTAGACGTTCTCTTGGACCGAGTTGCGGCGCATCCGGGTGATCTTGAGCTGTTGCTCATGCTGCATCACGATCTCGTAGCTGGCGCGCAACTTGGCGATGCCGGCTTCGAAACGCGCTTGATCGTAGTCTCCCCGCAACAGCAGCGGACCCGCCTGACCGGACACTTCTCCGGCGGCAGCGGTGCTGTTGATGGACTTCCAAAGGATATTCAACTCCTGAAACGCCAGACAGATCCGGGATTCTCCCACCGTGATCGGCGGGACTTTGGGCAGCGCCTTGAGGTAGATCGTGCCGATGAGCGTGGCCCGGGCGGTGCGGTTGAATTGGTTGAAGCGCTCGTGCAAATCCTCCCGTAACTCCCGGTTGCGCGCCCGAGCCAAATCGCGGGCCAGGATCTGTTCCTCGATCCGGTTGGAAAACGCCTCTAACTCATTGCGCCAGACCAACAAATCCGCCCGCTTCACCGCATCCAACTGCGGGGAAACGCGCACCGTGAGCTCTCCCGGCTTGCCGGAAGCCGCCTGCACCGTGTTGGCCTCGGCCCAGTGGGGGAGGAAGCCGTTGATGCCAGGAATATAACTGGAAGGTCCGGTGATGGGCATGGCGAAGGAGGAGTGAGACGTGTGTTTGGGAATGAAGTCGGCGAGATTATGCGGTAGGTGCCAAAATTATCAAGAGATCTTAAGTGATTTTTCGATAGGCGGGACAGATTGCAGCCTTCAGGTGTGATATTTCTTAATAATACGGCAACCCGAGTGCGAATGATCGCAGTAAAGACAGAAATTACTCTTTATTATCGAATAAGGCGTTTAGACCGGCAGCTTCCGGTCATCTCCATTCAAGGTGAAAGCGGGGCATCGCTGAGGTGATTGACCATGTCCGAAAGAATGAATGAGAAGCCCCGCTTGACTGCGGCCAAACAGGAAACTGATTTGACCGATCGGACACTGCGTCCAAAGCCGGTTTACAACGCATCCAGGGGGCTCTTCGTTCCAACGCCTCCGCCCTGTGCCAAATGAGTATAGATTTGGGTTGTCTCCAAGCTGGCGTGCCCGAGCAATTCTTGACATTACTGGCCGGTCCTTGTCACCTTTGCCGCCCTTCACCGTGACAATGTTCCGGTCAAAATCCACGTCCTTCACCCGAAGCCGAAGCAATTCCATGCGCCGCATTCCGGTGCCGTAAAGAAGCTTGAGCGCTAGGCCGGGGACTCCGATGGTGGCTTGGAGGAGGGCGGTGACTTCTTGCTGACTCAAGACCGCAGGAAGATGTCGTCCCTGCCGCGCTCGGAAGGCGTCGATTCCCTTAATCTCCCGTCCCATCACTTCACGGACGAGAAAGATCAGGGCATTCAACGCCTGATTCTGAGTGTTGGCCGCCACCCTTCCCCGCAAAGCGAGATCACTTAGATGCTCGGAAATCGATTCCGCCACGGCTGGGTCGGTGCCCTCCGCGCAGGTCCATGTCAAATAGCGCCGGGCCCATTGCCGATAGGTGTCCCGCGTGCGGAGGGCATAACGCCGCACGGCCATCTTCTTTTCGAAGGCTTCCCTCCACTGCTGCCACGAATTTGCTTCCCAATGTGCGCCACATTCTTGGTCCGCAGCACTCAGTGGATCGCAAGGCTGGTGGGCGAGGGCTCCTGGTCCGGATCTTTCTTGCGCGCCGCGTGACGACGGTGTCACAAAGGCTGGGGAAGGATCGTCAAACTCAGACTGAGTCCCCGTTGCAGCACCCTCCTTCTGTTTCTCCTCTTCATCGTGGACCCGGGTCCGGAACTTCACGTCCACTCCCTTGCCAGGATTATCTTCGATCCGCCAATCCACCGTTCCTTTGGCAAACAGGCGCAAGGCTTCCTGAACCTGCTCAAGCTTCCAGCCCGTCACCGGCGGCTCCGCTCCGTGCAAGGAGCGCTCATATCCGGCTATGGCGTCTTCCAGGGCAACGCCGTGCGGCAGTCCGCGGCAAAATCGCACAAATCGTTCCATCTCGACTCCCCACCACGCGGCTCGGATGCCCGCCGTCTCGATCTGAACTGGGTTCACGCCCGCTCCACGTAGGATGCGCTCCATCCAAGGCTTTAGGACCGGACTTGCCCGGCGATCGGACGCATTCGCGCCCGCGAAACCGGTCGGGGATGAATGGACTTCAGCGGGCTCAGTCAAATCGTCGAGAAAACTGCTCATGCGAACAACATCAAGCAAGATTTCATCATCCAGCAAGTTCTTTCGAACAGTTTTCTATCCGGGCGCCAAACAGGAGTGCAGAATCCCTAGGAGGACTGTCACTCTATCCGTCGCCCCATCTGCTCGCCTATTTCAGATAGGGGAGCCGAACTGCTTGCTATGTCCAATAGGGGGAGCAATTCGGTCGCCCTATCTCCGACCGACGGACTCCCAAAAGATAAGCCCCGCCGATTCCGAACTCCTCGGCGAGAACCTTGACAATCACCGCCCGATCCGCTTTTCTAAGGGGAATTCGATGCCGCCGATCCAACCTGCCGCACCACTCGCGATGCCCGATTCCTACGAACCAAGGCAGTCGGAGGCGAAGTCGGCTCGAAGATATGGCAGCAAATCGGCACTCCAATAAACGTTCGCCAAAGAAATGAAACCTTCCCTCGAAATCCAGAAGATCTGGGAAGATGACGACATGATCGAAGTCGTTTTCACGGTATCCGACGGTCAATCGACTTTCGCTACCGAGCTTTACGTTGGACGCGGCACTCTCAGAGAGACCGTGGAGGATCTCGACAGATTTAAGCCCCAAGTTCACGGGGGCATTTACGACCTGGAATGGGGCGGTTTTGGCCCAGAGTATGCGAGCGGAGCTGTCAGAATAAGACTACACTTCTACCACAATGCTCGGCTTTGCATCTCGGGATTGATTGAATCAGATTACACTGAGTTTGGCCCCAAGAAGATTGCGAGCAGAGGCGAACTGTATTTCTATTCAGAGCCCGCTTTGCTTGACAACTTTATTGAAGAGTTGAGATCGCTGTCCAAGGGGGCTTCAGATTCAGCATCACTAACCGGCAAGATATAACCAATGGCGAACAAAACGGATGCAGGCAACGGCTCGAAGGCTATCTGTCGTGTCAGCAACGTCTTGCGCTCGCCGTCGCCTGATCCGAGACGTTCGCTTTGAAGGGGCAGTCGAAACAAATGAACACTTGACTCCGGATTTAGCCTGCGTCACCTTGGCAGGATGACCTTTGAAACCATTGAAAAGGAAGCTTGCGCCCTCCCAACCGTGGAACGGAGGCGACTGATTGCCCACTTGGTGGCCCTGCAGGTCGCGGAAGATGACCCCGGCCATGCGGCACGAATGGCCGAGAAGATCGATTCCACAGATCCATCCCGGTGGAAGACCATCGAAGAAGTAGAGGCCGAGCTGGGACTAGACGATGTCGTGCCGTGATTACCGGCTTCTGATCGATGCCGACGTAATTGATTTTCTGAGAGGAAAACCAAGAAAAACCCAGGAATCAATGCTCGCTAGACTGCGCCAGATCGCGGCTTTTCCCTCGGACTTCTACGATTTCACAGAGATTGATCGGGTAGGACGGGATCTCGGTGTTCACACGTTTGGCAATTATGCAATCCGCTTCTGGGAGGACCCGGCCGACGGCCACCTGAAGGTTCTTGAAATTTCATCCGTGAAAGCGCAGACTAATGGTAAACAGTAAGCGAATCGGGTCCCCGCGACTGACTGAGCTTCGCTCAGCCAGTCGAAGGTCCCACACCACCAAGCATACGGGTCCGTACTAAGGCGGTGGGCTATCCCCGCGGGATAGCTACTTGCTCCGCATCCGATCAGACCCGGGCGCTAGGCCCGTAGTACAGCTTGATCCAGATTGCCCTCATGTCCGGTACACCTTGGTCCTCTAGCCAACGATTGTTCAGCGCTGCATGGACGATGGAGTTGCGACTCATACGCCAATACCCTTTCCTGCTTCGCGTCGCCAAATGAACGCGATCCGGGAAGATCCCCAACGCGAGCAGGTGACGACGGCGAGTTCGCGGTTGTTTCCATTGTTTCCAATAGTATAACCGCACCCGCCTCCTGACCCATTCCGACAATTCCAGCACTTCCGTATAGGTGG
>Ga0247843_1002594_pt1 | contig 32248 bp, 20 predicted proteins | sample LaCruzMarch2017__FD_192420 | JGI IMG/M metagenome (GOLD analysis project Ga0247843, IMG submission 192420) | Freshwater microbial communities from meromictic Lake La Cruz, Castile-La Mancha, Spain - LaCruzMarch2017_8m | ecosystem: Environmental > Aquatic > Freshwater > Lake | place: Spain... | reverse complement strand
GGGATGAACTCAGGGCTGATTTTCCAATATTTTTCACAAAGGATTTGCACCAATGCAACCGAGGTGCGCGAATGAAAATCGAGAAATATCTTTTTGACTTCAGTCAGGGGTACCTCTGAAAAAACACAAACCGTCTTTACAGCGCCTGTTGCGCCAATGCAGTAGTTGGAAACCAGATAAGCTTCCGGCAATTGCGGGATAATAGCCACGGGCGTTAGTGCGATTTCGGCTTCGCCCGACAAGAGTTTTTGGGCGCAAACTGAGGGGATGTCGAGACTCAAATCAATCATCTCCGCCAAATCGCTGCGATAAAGGCCGTAAATAAAGGGCTTGGTATTGAGGTAGCTTACAGCGGTTAGGCGCATAAATTCAAATGGCTGGTGTCATTTTCTAATTCAAAATGCCAGCTTCCGTCTGACTGTAAATGCGCCACATAAAGCCCAGTGTTGGAGTGTTCCATCTCTTCCATCGCAGTGGGGGGCAAGCCTTTAAGACAGGTAATGAGGCATCGAATGGCTCGGCCGTGGGTTGCGACCAGTATGCAGCGTTCGGGACGGGTTTTGACCCATTCCACAAATCTTTGGATGCGTTCCAGCAGTTGATTGGCCGATTCGCCTGCTTCAATGGAAGCATCGAGGTCCCCCGACTTCCATGCGGCGAGCATACGAAGGTAGCGCTCATTTTGATCGGGCGACTGCGATTGGCCTTCATGGATGCCCCATGAAATTTCGTTTATATCGGAGGTCTGCTCCCAGGGGATGTTTTTTTCCAAAAAACCTTGTACGGTCTGGTGGGTGCGGCGCAATTTAGAAGTGACAACCAAGTCGAAATCAACATGTTGATGGGCTTCATAGAAGGCTTCGGCTTGAGTATAGCCCATCTCATTGAGTTCGGCATCAATTCCGCTGCCCTGCACTATGTTGAGGCGGTTGAGTTCTGTTTGTCCGTGTCGGAGGATGTATAAAGTCACTAGTGTTTGGTGATTGGATATTGGTTAACTGGTGATTGGTAAATGGGTGATTGGTAAATGAGCGAATCCTTAGTTTTGAACAACAGGCAGTTCAAAATATCCCCGAAACTCCTTGTCTTCTGCAAATTCGACGTCCGTAAAATCCTGAACTACATTGTATAAGGTGTCGCGTTCAATGGGGCGGCGACCCACCCGTCGGATCATATCCACCAATTGCTGGGTAGTAAGGGCCGGGTGCTGTTCTTCGGAGCCTGCCATGGAATAAATTTTTGTGGTGTCGTCAATGGTGCCGTCAAGGTCATCTACACCGAATGCCAGTGAAAGTTGTGCGGTGGTTCGCCCGATCATCGGCCAATAGGTTTTGATATGGTCGAAGTTGTCGAGATAGATGCGGCTGATGGCGTAGTTGCGCAGGTCTTCGATGGCTGTACTTTCTGCAATGTGGCTCATCTGGTTGTCCTGATTGCGAAATTTTAACGGGATAAAGGTCTGAAAACCGCCCGTTTTGTCCTGCAATTGGCGTAGGCGTTCCATGTGGTCTACACGATGTTCCCAGCGTTCGATGTGGCCGTAGAGCATGGTAGCATTGGAGCGCATCCCGAGTTCGTGCCAGATTTCGTGGATACGCAGCCATTGATCGCCATCACATTTGTCGGCAGCGATTTGTTCCCGGATTTCAGGGTGGAAAATCTCCGCACCGCCTCCTGGGAGGCTATCACAACCGGCCTCTTTTATCAATTTCATCCCTTCCTCGTAACTGATTTTCGCTTTTTTGAAAATATAATGGTACTCTACGGGAGTAAGGGCCTTCACATGCAGTTCTGGACGGTGTTCTTTGATTTTTCTGAAAAATTCCTGATAAAACGGCAAGTCATACTGCGGCAAAACCCCTCCCACAATGTGTACTTCCGTTACTGGTTGGCCGTCATACTTGTACACAATGTTGAGCATATCCTGCATCGTGAACGCCCAGGCATCTGTATCGCTGCGTTGCTTGATGAGCCGGGAATAAGAGCAAAACTTGCAGTCGTACACGCACAAGTTGGTCGGCTCGATGTGGAAGTTTCGATTGAAAAAGGTGCGGTCACCGTTTTTGCGTTCGCGAATAAAATTCGCCAGCGCACCTACAAAGGCTAATTCACCGTGTTCAAATAAAAAAACGCCCTCTTCAAACGAGATGCGTTGGTTGTCCATTACTTTTTGAACAATCGCTTTGTGCGCACTGCTCAAATTTGGATCGTTGAGGAGGATGGATAGATCTTTTGTCATTGCAGTTCGGAGGAACGAATGGAGGGCATTGCGGGCATTTTCAAATGACCATCAATGCCCTCCATGACAATTTTTTTGACAGAATGTTCAGTAGGTCGAAATTCATTTCTCGCAACATGGGACGAAATGAGTTTCGCCCTACTCAAACCTCCGCTTATAAAACCAGGTATTGTCGTTCAAAGTAAAGCCTGCGGTAAATCGAACATAGGTTTCTTCTATCGGCGAGTCAGCGCCCAGTTTCCCGATCTCCAGCGCCAGATTAACAAAGGATGTTTGTTGGCGCGGCATGATGATGGGAAAACCCAAGCCGAGGGTAAAGCCCAGGTCGTTCAAGTCTGTGCCGACCACAGTGCGCGGGTCTTGGCGGTAATAGGCTCCTGCGCGATAGCGCATCCGCCGAAGGAATTTGTTGTAAGAACTGAAGTCAGGAATATATTCAGCTCCTCCAGATATAGAAAAGGTATTGCGAAAAACATCGGGCCGAGCCTCGTTTTCATAACCTGACCAATTTTCGAGACCAATTTGGGCACCGAGCTTGAGTTTATTGGCTTTTACATATTGAACGCCCAGAGAAAAAGTGGCTGGCAGGGTCAGTTTTCTTTTTTGATCGGTCAACGCGAGCAGCGTATCGGCATCCGAAAAATTGCCATTGTTCAGTTGACCACGGCTCCGGATTAGAAATTTTTCCTCGACGGCTCGCAGATCATGTTTGCCATTCCCTGCAAGACCGACCGTGATCCAGCGTGTTGGGATCTCTTTGTCGTTTTCAGCGTGTTCCAATACAAAATCGTGTTGTAGGCCGAGATTCCAGACAAACCCATTTGCCGAAAGGTCCTGGCGGTTGTTGTCTTGAAAGCTTGGCAACTTTATACTGGAAGTGTCATAAAAAAGCGTCGTATTTTCGTAGGTCGTTTTGCCCAATACCCAGCCTAAATTGAGCCCAAAGGCAGTATTTTTGTGTTTTGCTGCACCCGTCCAAGCGATTCGATAAAGTCCTCCGCTACCTTGAAAATTATTCTGAATATCATCCAAATCCGGCAGCGTGTCGCGGGTTTCAATATTGTAGCCTACGCGGGAATAGGGCGTGAGCGCGATGCCCATAGCGTAGTTCCAGGGTGATTTTACCTTGTCGAGCACCGCGTTGATGGGGCTTTTGAGCGTGAAACCTAGGGCAAGATGGGAAAGGTTGCCACTCCACTCTTCTTGCGTAGTGGTGGGAGACTGGTATTTGCTGTACTTGGTATAAATGCCCGTCTCTAGTGCGGTAGAGCGCAGGTAGGCGAAAGACGCGGGGTTTGCGAGATTGAGGTGAAATGGGTCGTGGAAGGCCGCTGTCTGGCCGCCCCATCCCGCTTGGTTGGCAAAATAAGGGCTGACAATATCGCCGATGCCATAGCTCGAATAGGGGGAATTGAACTTGGGTTGCGCCCAGAGCGCGACACAGGAAAAGAGGAGCAGAATTAGGGAAAGTAATCTCATTCGAGTTTATCTATTGAAAATCAAGATGTTGTTCAGACCGTACAAGGTCAAATTGGGTTCAAGTGTTAGATTTTGGACGTTTATATGTGGCTTGAAAAAAGCCGCGTCCCCACCGGTTAGGATCACGTTTAAGGGGCTTAGCCGTTTTTGAACAAGCCCCACAAAACTTCCGATTTCAAGTGCGGCCCCCAGGAATGCGCCGTTTTGCAAAGCGGTCTCTGTGCTAAGCCCGATAAAATCGCTGGGCATTTGCATTTCAACCTCGGGCAGCCGAGCGGTAAATTCATGCATGGCCCTTGTCCGCATCTTTGCTCCAGGCGCAATATTGCCGCCCAGGTATTTGCCCGCTCCTGTCAGCGCATCATACTTGATGCAAGTGCCACAATCCACCACCAGGCAATGTTGACGGGGCAACAACGCTTGTGCCCCCGCCACCGCTGCCAAACGATCCTTGCCTAAAGTATGCGGCGTGGTATATTGGTTCTCAAAAGGCAGGCGTGTTTCGTGCGTAAGCTCCAGTAAATCAAAGTATTGATCCAATGCCTTGCGTAGCGATTCATCGGGGGCGACCACGGAAGAAAGCATGATGCTTCGCACACCTGCCTGGTTGCAGTAGTCCAAAAGTTCCTCTATTGGCCAAAACGTCACTACCTTGCTTTCAAGCAATCGGCTTTCGTTGAAGAGCCCGATTTTGTGGCGGGTATTTCCAATGTCTAAGGCGAGGTTCATAATATAATAAAAGAACCTTCACCCGCCGTAGTCTTGATGAAGGAGGGCTATGGCGTAAAAAAAGAACCCGCCTTCGCCCTGAAGGGCTATGGCGTAAAAAAAGAACCCGCCTTCGCCCTGAAGGGCTATGGCGGGTGAAGCGGAGGAGGAGAGATTCGAACTCCCGGTACCTTTCAGTACGACGGTTTTCAAGACCGCTCCATTAAACCACTCTGGCACTCCTCCGAGGGGCGATTTTTTCGCGGGTGCAAAGGTAGAACTCTCTTCTCAAATTTTCAATCACTTTATTACATTTATGCAATCGGACCTTAGCTTTATTGGAGGGTAAAATGGACGGCAAGGCACTACATCAATCGGAATCCATTTTTATTAGTTTCAAGATTTCGTTTTTGACCTCCACTTTTTCAAAGAAGTGGTGTAGGAATCGGCTCATGTCATCAGACGATTCAGCATCCAAATGCTTGGATTTGCAGAGCGAATAAAAGACGGTCTTGGAAGATTTCAGGGTATTGAGTGCTTGTTTGAGTGCCTCGGGGTTCAGGCCATTGCTCATCAGAAAGCGGTCGCGGACGGTTTTGAGGCCAGTCTCTGAACTTGGGCTGGAATAGGGTGCACTCACGAGACCCGAAAAATCGAAATCATAGGGCACGACCAATATTTTTCCGGACTCAGGGGAGCGCACCAGCCGAACATTGCGCAGCATCGGGATTTCCCAATCGGTGTTGCCGATCATATATTGGAACATAACGGTGAGTGCGGCTTGAGATGTTTGCAGGCTATCGGTCAGGATGCCGTATTTCTCGTGCAATTGGCCGTTCAAGCGGCTTACAAGTTCTTCTTCGTCTTCGAGCAATATAGCATACATCGGTTTTTTGGATTTTTCTACATGGGTGTCTCGGATAGTGAGCCGAATGAGGCGGGCTCGTACACTTGCATTGGTCAAATGTTCAAACATTCGATATGCAATGTATTCTCTAACAATGAGTTTGTCGCCCATATCACTTTCATAACACGGAAGCACGAGCTTGATTTCGTTCATGGTGTCCAGCCCATCTGCAACCAAATCTTTCTTTTTGAATTTTAGTTTCAAGGGGGGAAATACCGACACTTTTCGACGAAATTTTCCGCGAGGCTTCACCTCTATCCTGTAAACCTTGCCATCCTCAAAACGAAGGGTGGCGGGGAAGTATTGATCGGTTTTTTTCTGCTCGATGACCGTTGTGAGGTCAACCTCCAAGGTCATTTTCTGGGCCTCTTTCTGAGTTAACATCTCGAAAACACTTTTGGGACGAGCGTGTACCCCACTAGAATCTTGTGCTTGTCCGGTGAACACAAGCAAACAAAACACTGTTGTGAAAAGGCCGTATTTAGAGAAAAGATGGTCTGTCGTCATGGTTTCAGTATTTGAGCAAGCACGGCGCTCGGCATGAGTAGGCGATTAAAGAAAATTATGGTTTTGCAAAATTAAATCCTGAAACAAAGATTCATTTGACTTGGTTTCGGAATTATTGCAAAGTTAACGAGCGAAATGCTTGGGCCGCCCAATTTATTCGACAAAAATATCAATCGCCTCAACGTACAAACCAATGGCGTGATAAATTGCTCATCAAAGGCAAAGGTTGCAAAAACCTGCCGAATTGTCACTTGCGGACAGCTCCTTCCAATAGCTTTAAGTAATTTTGCACCAGGGAACTGTTTGCACCACCTCGCACCCCATTCGTTTTTAATTACTAAAATACATTTTTATCATGAAAAAAGGGTTTTTTGTTCTCCTTTTTGCCTTTTTGGCCTCCTTTTCTGCATTTGGCCAACAATTACCGCAACATATTTGCGGAAATGCGCACGATCAATCTGAACTTTTGCCACGCCTCCGCGAAAACAAAATTGTGATGGAAGCTATCCGTGCTGCTGCTCAAGACCGGAGCGAAATCAAATACGTACCCATTCACTTTCACCTTGTAGGAGATGCGAACGGTATGGGAAAACTTAAAGAAATTAAAGTGTTTGAGCAATTGTGCAAGCTCAATGAAGACTACCTGCCTGTTGGCATCCAGTTTTACCTCAGCGAACATCCCACGAGGGGTCTTTTCGACAAGTCTATCGACAATGACGAGGTGTACAAAATTCAGACAAACTCCATATTGATGAACCTCCGCCGCCACCCAAATGCTGTGAACGTGTATGTCGTGTTAACCCCCGTCTCTGGCAACGTCCAAATACCGGGCACCGAGACGCTGGCGTATTACAGTGGACTCCGGGACTGGATTGTAAGCCAAAAAGCAAGAATCAATGGCTCGGATGGAAACAGTACCTTGCCACACGAGTTGGGACATTTTTTCTCGCTTCCACACACTTTTTACGGTTATGAATCCAACCCTTTCGGTCCTGGGGACGCAGGTTGGCCAACGGCCCCGGTGCTCGCGCCCAATGACGACGGGACTACCACGGAACGCCAAAACGCTACGAACTGCGCCTCTGCTGCAGACGAAATCTGCGATACGCCCCCAGACTATAATTTTGGGCTGATTACTAGCGGCTGTGGCAACTACACGGGCGGTGCGAAAGACCCGCTCGGTACGCTGGTAAATCCTATGGAGAACAACTTCATGGGCTACTTCAATGCTTGTAACCCGTATGTTTTCACGCAGGATCAGATTGACATTATGAATTCTGATCTGGTAAGTTCTTCTCGGAACTATCTAGACAACACATTTAATCCCCCTGCTTCCGAAATCATTACGCCTGCTAATTGGCTCCTGTCTCCAGCCCCTGGTAGTACTACGGAGTTCTACAATACGGTACTGATTGAATGGGAAGCTGTGCCAGGCGCTACACATTATATGGTGGAAGTGGATGTCATCTCCTCTTTTGCAACCGCCAATAGTCAACTTTATTATGAGACAGGAACCAGCAAACTGTTGACTACGCTTTCGCCTAACAAGACCTACTACTGGCGCGTAAAACCTTTCAATCATCTGGTAGGTTGTGCAGAGGCCAAGTCACAAAATTTCAAAACACCTGCCATCTCGGCTACTGTCGAGATCGAAGGGCTTTCGGCTTGGCAACTCTCGCCCAATCCCGTCACTGCGGATGTGGCCAACCTGAGCGTCAACGCGGAAGAAACTTTTGAAGCAGGCGTACGCATCACCGATGCAGTAGGCCGCACGGTTTCGTTTCAACCCAAAGTGGCTTTCCCACAAGGTGAATCTAAGTACGCACTTCGCACGGAAGGGCTGGCCAATGGGCTCTACTTCGTGAGTTTGGAGGGCAAAAGTGGCCGAAACGTGCTGAAAATGAGTGTGCTGCGTTGAGGGGGATTTAATTTATGGAGTAAGTTAAAAGTGGAACGCGGATGGAATGGATCAGCCCCGGATTTTATACAAATAGTATAAAGAAATCAGGGTCTCATCCATTTTATCCGCGTTCCACTTTTTACAACATGTCGAATTTACATCGTCCAAACAATGCCTCCTCAACGCATCAACACCATCTTCCCAAATCCATGCTTAAAAAAGCCATCTGCCGCATCGTTCTCAAATAGGTCGAAATCAGCGCCGTCGGATTTTTTGGCCACGATTCGGTAGAGGTAGACGCCGTTAGCGAGTTGGTCGCCGTATTCGTCGCGGCCATTCCAGCAAAAATCGCTTCGGTGGGTGCCCGGTTTTAAGGGGCCGAATTCCTGTTCGGTGATCTCCCGCACCACGCGACCGCTCACGGTCATGATCTGGATTTTGAAACGAGTAGGCGGCTCGCTTCCCGTGAGTGTGTACACAAAACAGGTCGAGGTCGAGAAGGGATTTGGGTAGTTTAAAACGTTGGACAGCGAAGATTTGGTGATGATCTTGAAGGTCACCGACCAGTCCAGCGAAGCACTTTCGTTGCCCGACGCATCACGGCCGTTCACCAGCAAACGATACTCGCCATCTTGCATGAACATGGGCCGCCATTCCAGGCGAGCGAGGTTTTTCTTGGGCAAATTAGAGGCATCCGCAGGAAAAAAGACCAGCGCGGGGTCGTTGGGCGAGAGCGTTTGCTGCGATCCGTCAGGCATAACCAATGTCAGCGTGAAAGTGCCAGAGTCTGAGAGGGCCAAATAACGGTTTTCGTCCTTGAGCGTGATGAACACCACTGGTTTGGGCGAAATAAGGTCCCCGTCCAAAATATGCTGGCCATCAAAAGTTACGTCCAGTAGCGGGTTGCGACCGTCACGACCTACATAAAAGTCGCGCAGCAGCACATTGTTGAAGTGGTAAAGCTCCGGCTGATGCTGGCTTGGGTTGGCTTCAATGACCAGACGTTGCGGACCTTGAAGGGGTAGGGTAGGGGTGGAGAAGTTGGCGTGAAGTGAATCACCTACGGCCAAGGGTTTTAATTTTTGTATGAATTCAACTCCAGAGCCTGCTTGATTTTCAATCTTGAACTTGAACAGCAGGCTGTCAAACGCTACCTCTGAAATATTGGCAAAAGCAACGGATGCGTGGAAGGTCTCGCCCTGCTGCAAGGTGTCGCGCTGGAATACAAAATGTGCCGCTGGGTGCAAGGCGCCTTCGGGTACTGCGTCAAAAAGAACCCTGGCATACGCCAGGGGCGTAGCGGTTCGAGAAAGGGTATCGCTCAATTCGTAGCGCAGTTTCAAATAGGGGAACTGTGCTGAGGAGAGTGACTGTAAAGAAGTATCGAACGTGTTCTCCAACTGGAACAAAAGCGTGTCGGCTTGCCCTTCGCGCACTGCCAAGACACTAAGTGTGGCCTCGTCAGAACTATCGTCGAATGCAGCGTGCTGCCAATGCAGCGATTTCCAAGCTTTTACCGGGCCAATGGCTGGGGTTTCCATTTGTCCCACTGACCATTTTGCAGAAAAATTGGCGCGTACATCCACTACCAAATCCGGGTTGGTCACAATGGAGTCGAGGGACGGGTAATTCGGTTCGTTCTTTCGAAAAACTAAACCATAAGCAGGCGGCGCGGTGCTAAAGTTTGCCGTTTGACGAATCGTTTTTGCACCTTGGCTTTCCAGCACTTGGAACAGGTTTTTTCCTTGTGAAATGGAATCATTTGCCCACAAATGGGGGGCGTATCCCACTGCATCGGTGGGGGTGTTGAATGCCAATAATCCCACATAGTATCCGTTCGGGATGCCCGTTTCTACAAACTGCATCATCTTTTGCCGCCGCAGGGAATCGCGGGTGTCAAACCAAAAAAACACATAGTCTTTTGCGGGGTTATGGTTGTATTGGCCACCGATTGGATTGTGCCACAGCCGCCCGGTGTTCGGGTCAGCCACAACGATTACCACCCCGCTTGAAATACCCACCTTGTTAAAACCATAGTCGCCTAAAAAATTTTCGTACAGGCTGTTTTGGATACCGGGGTAGCGGTTTACGCCGCGATAGCCCACTTGCACCGTAATAAAGGATGCATTGTCCCGAAACTCGATTTGTCTGCTTGTGTCAATGGCTTGCAGGTTGCTGAAGACATCGTCACGATATTGTCCGAAATGGGATTGATTCCAACCGGGACTGCTGTTGGTCAAATAAATAAAGGAGCGGCTGCGCCAAAGTGGTAGACCGTTTACAAGACTGTCGCGAGCGACCCGCCAATAATACACCATGCTGTCTTTCAATGTAACAGCAGGTTTCCAACTCAACAATCCGCCGCGTTCGGTCATTTCTGTTGATTTTTTAAAGGGGCTGTCGAAGGTTTCTACAGTGTCCAATTCAAACCGGTAGCGGAGTGGCAATGCAGCACTGTTGAGGGTAGAAGCGTAAAGTGTCGGTGCAGGTTTTGATACGATACTGTAAGGTGCCGGGAGTACGGGTGAAACGTCGTCTGCATAAAAATAAACGTCCATGCCACGCTCCCCGGAAGCGTCAGCAAGTTCGTTGTTCATTTCTGCCGCTGGAGGATTTTCAGCCACCTGATTGTCTGGATCGAGGCTGATAAAAAACCGGTTGAAGCCAATTTTGCTTCCTGCCAAAGGCAAGTCGTATTCAATTTTGGAACGGTTCGGCGGAGCGGAAATCGTGTCGAGCACACGGCTCAAAACCGTGTTGTCGGGCAGGCGTTGTTCCACTTTCAGGGCAAGTTGACCGCCGATGTTTTCACCGATGTTCACGGCATCAAACGTCAATTTTGCCGTGGTTTTTTCCAGGCCGATGGGGTTCGGATCAAACTGAACCGTTTGATTGTCCACCAAATAGTCGGGGCCATCGTGCGCATGGACTCGAACGGCAGGGTCACCTTGTAGTAGATTTTGATGTAACACAGCGATAAGGCCAGGGTATTGTGTGGCTTTCAAATCCGACACTGTGTGCGCCAAGGCCAGTCCTATACTTTTTCCATAATCTTGTCCGCCCAGCCGTTCATAATATTGCCGGCCATAGCTGTGCAGCGCATCTATATAACTGTAGTTCACGGACGCGACATAAGCGATGACACCCCGGTCGGCGGCCAGTACAAAACGTTCGCCGATACCCGGTTGGGTGAGGGAACATTGCCCTGAAAAACAGCCCAGAATGAGCAGCAGGGGGTAGCGGCCATAGTTGCTGTATGCTCCAGGTTGGCCAATGTCAAAATCAACAGTGAAAGCAGAAGAGTGACCAAAAATAGTCCAAATGGACACGCCAGTGTTCAACAGATCCAGCACCTGCTCATACGCTGAAATCTGAATGGGGTCGTCTGAAGTTTTGTAAAATGGGTACACCGCTGCACCAAAACGATTGTTGCTCAAGGTATTGGCCATACTCGTAGTGTAATTCCGTATCACGCCAATTTCTCCAGAAAACCCGCCGCTATTGTGAATAACACGTTTCATCCACGCTTTTTCGCCAATGGTCTGACTGGCCAATGAAAGTTGTTGCTCCTGCAAAATGACCTTGTCGAGGTAATCGCGTATTTCCGAGGGCTTCGTTACCGCCAAGCGGCCAATCGCCATAATCGGGTCGGATAGATGGTTGCCGCGCATTACAAAAGGCAAATCTGCGCCTGGAATACTGAAGGTGGGAACAAAAAAAAGCGAATCCACCATGAGGTTTTGCTGTGCCGAGCTGCGAAACTGATTGAAATCCAATGCCTTGCCAATGATGAAAGCGTGTTCAGCTTGTGGCCAGGCGCGTTTTGCCCAGTGCAAAAAGTTGCGGACTGCGATGGGGTGAAAACGTACTCCATAAGCAAATTGCTCGTACAGATCGTTCACGTCCACCACCTTTACGGCGTGGTTTCCACCCGCCGGGCTGCGCCGGTAGTTGGCATATTCAGCCACACGGTCAGTGCCGCCCGAAGTGGGGTCGGCATACAGGGCCTTGTTGGAAATAATGAGATAATCCGCAGGGTCGCCTGCGGGATTTTGAAACTGCACTGACTGCAAAGCCGCAACGGTTTTGACTGCTGCCGGACTGACCAATACAAATTTCTGCAAGCTCGCGCTGGCTGCGATTTTAGCTTTTGCCAGACCAGTTTCACTGGCCGTCACCAATCTGGTTCTGTTGGTTAAATCCCACAAAACAGCATTTCCGTTGCTAAGATCAAAGGATTGAATTTCCAGGTATTTTTCGTTCGCAGATGCCTCCAGTTCAAAGGAGGCGATTTTGGCGTTTTCAAAGTCGAACAGGCGGGGGTAGCGGAGGCTGGCCAAGGCTAAGCCATTGCGGTCTGCGAGGGGCGAGAGCAGTTTGAACGTGGAAGTTGGGGTCAAAAAGCCAGTGCCGACGGTGAATTTTCGATCAATCAGTTTAAAGTCATAAAACTCGTCTTCGGCGAAAAGGGAGTCATTGAGGAAAATCTGTTGGTGGTGGTCGCCGAGATTGGAAGCGTAGCGGATGTGCGCAGAAGCGTCGGGGCCCGCAGCGAAAATTTTCGGCAAATTGAGGGGCACTGGATTCGTAGAACCTGAATATGCCCGGACATAGCCAATGCCGTCAAACCAGGAATACCGAATCTCGTCGCTAATGTTCTTTTTGGCCACACCGCCCTGCCATAGCACCTCTTCGGAGATTTGCCAACAAAAGGGCTCGGCGGCGGGCAGGTTGTTCAGGTTGTTGGAAGCAGCAGAATAGCGCAGGGCTTGTCCGCCCGTTCCCCAAGTAAGATAATACACACTCGTGTCGTTGAACATGCTGTACCAAGGGTTGACCTGCTCCTGGTCGGCATTTTCAAAAAGGTAGAAATCCACTTCGCCCCGGTTTTTTTGCCCATAAAACTCAAAGAAATCTGCACCGCTGAACACACCGTTGGTTGAGCTGAAAATTGGCTCTTGTTGCCCGTTTCTAAAGAGTCGCCAATCGTTGGCTGCCACACTTCCGACCGGGAAACCCGCCGTTGCAAGCGTTTGGAAATCAAGGCGATACACCCCGTCCTCAGCAATTTTTATTTTGAAATAAGTTTTGGAATAGTCTATCCATTCGTTGCCAAAGAGGGTGTCTTGGCCATTCCACATTTGGGCGTGCGCGGCAGACAAAAAGGCAAAAGGAAGGAAAATAAGGAGTAATCTTTTCATTGCAGTAATTTAATCAGCAAAACTACACCTTTGTGCCTAAACTGCCGGTTACAAATAGGTCAAATTTGAAAGAAATAACAAAAAAAGAAGGACAGATTCGTGCCGACGCGGCGCTCGCATGGGTTCGCAGGAGCATCGCGGCGACGGGTGGAAAAGGCTCCTCGCACAGTTGGCACCCCTTGTTCGGCTGGGCTAAAGCTTACCCGGAAACAACTGGATACTTGATCGAGACTTTGCTTGAATATGCCAAAATAAATCAAGACGAATCCCTGCGGCAATTGGCCGGCCAGTGCATTAACTGGTTGGAAACGATACAGTTGCCTTCGGGGGCGTTCCCTGGCTTGTTGGCAGGGAACACAAAACCGAGTGTTTTTAACACGAGCCAGATATTATTTGGGCTGAAAAATCAGGCTTCTAAACGGGCCGTTTCCTGGCTTCTTTCAAACCTGGATCCTGATGGCGCCTGGCGTTCCCATGCCTTCGTGCAAGGCTTTGTGCCCAGTTATTACACCCGCGCGGTTTGGGGCGTTTTGCATGCGAACCAAGAGCTTCAAAATATTGAAATTGAAGGGCTTATGCGCCAATCCTTGCACTTTTACGCAACGCGTTTTTTGCCCAACGGAGCCATAAAAGATGGGGGCTTTAAGTCGGGAGAAGCGGCGTTCACCCATACCCTTGCCTATACGCTGGAAGGGTTTTTAGAATCCGCTGAGCGGCTTAACGAAATGGAAATTATAGATAAAACCATTGCCTCGGTGGAGCGGCTTCTAGCGGAAAGGGCAGGGGCGGGCGGGCGAACGGCAGGGCGTTACGACGTGCAATGGCGGGGTGATTATTCTTTTGTTTGTGTTACGGGGAATTGCCAGCTAAGTATCCTCTGCCACAAGGTGTGGGCGCGAACAGGGGAACCCAAATTCAAGGAAGCGGCCCATAGCTTTTTGTCGGAGATCCTTGGTTTTCAAAAATTGGGGGCTAATAAGAACACCTACGGGGCATTGCCGGGTTCTGCTCCTGTTTGGGGGCCATACCTGCCATTCAGGTATCCGAACTGGGCGGCTAAATTTTTTTTGGACGCGATGGCATACGAATTTAAGGACGGGCCTGAACAGCGGATTACAAGCCCGTAGGATGCCAATCCCCTTCCCGATCCTCCCCAAACATCCCAGAAAACAACGTTCCTTGCGGCAGCTCAAGGTAAGGATAAACTACCTTCGACAAATAAAGTCCCTGGGGATGCGCGCCAGTAATAATACGCGGTGTCTTTTTGTCGCGGAGGTGGCCTTCAAATGCTTCCAAGCTCATCCGACCTGTGCCGATTTCCAACAGGCGGCCTACAATAATTCGGATCATGCCCGTTAAAAACCGGTTGGCACTGATTTGAAACCGAAGCCGTTCCCCCCTTTTATCTACCCACAAATGGGCGGCACTGACCCGGCAAACCGTATGTTTAAAGCTCGCTGGCGATTTACAAAAAGCGTAATAATCCTCGTATTGCGGCAGTAAATCTACCGCTGCTTTCATGTGATCGAGGTCCAGGTTCATATCTGAATACAAAGCACTGCTGTTCTGCAAAAAAGGATCCTTTCGCAGATGGATAAAGTAATCGTAGCGGCGCTGGATCGCATCAAAACGAGCATTTGCTTTGTCGTGGACTGGAACAATCGCAAAAATGGTGATATCCGGCGGCAGGGTACGATTGAGCTTGAACAGCAGTTCCTCGACCGCCGTTTCTACCATGTCAGCATGAAAAAAATATTGGCTCGCATGTACCCCCGAGTCTGTTCGCCCGCAGCCGTTGGCCGAGGTAGGGGTTTTCAGGATCTTTAATAAAACGCCCTCTATTACCTCCTGTACAGTCAATAAGTTGGGCTGCCGCTGCCAGCCGTGGTAGTTGAGCCCGTTGTAGGCGATATGGAAGAAGAAGCGTTTGATAATTTTAAAGGTAAAGGAATGCTTATCTTTTGAGATCCCTTACAATGAGGAATCGTTCGCCCACGCTTTCTACTCATGGCTGCCTATTACCCCGGCCACTCCACCCGCACCATAATTTCATTTTTTCTTCCAAACAATTGGAACGGAGGGTTGTAGCCCAGGTAGCGGAAGTTGCCGGAATATGGGATGGAATGTTCTTCCAAAGCTTTGCGTAGTTTTTCGGAATACTGCCGGATTTTCCGGTCCGAAGCAAAGCCGCCAAAACGAATCACGGCCACCTGTTCAGCCGGGACGGTTTTGATCGAAACTTCTGCATTATCGGGTTTGGGCAAAAGATCCTTGCTGTATTTGGAAGGCATCACGAAGCTCATGGACGAAACGGAATCCGTCATTTCCATGTGCACCGGAGCGGTCATGGCAATCTGTTGTTTTCCTTCGTTGCCGCCAAAAATATAACCGGCCAATTTCCGGAACCCCGAATTGCCCAGGTCCTTGTAGGAGTTGGCCTGCGAGCTGATGGTCGCCATCGTCGCCTCCGGATAATACCGGAGCTCGAATTCCTTTTCGCGCTTCAGGCGCTGGTAGGGCTGGCGTTCGGTTCCTTTGCTGGAAAACAGGGCGCAGGATTGGACGAGGATTGTCAGAAGGCTTATGAAGAGGATTGTAAGGAGGAGGGGTTTCATTGCAATGAATGGTGGAGGTGAAATGTTGGGGTAAGAACAGCAATGGAGGAGGATTGTTCTTTTTTGGGTCTGCTGCGGGTGCAGCGGCAATTGCCCCCCCCAAATACAAACAGGCGTTTACCTTTGGGTGACAGAGCAGCGATTTCAAAAGACGCCCAGCAGCGTTTTGATGCCAGCGTGTCTCTCCTGAAATCATTGGAGACTAGCCATCTCCCTTTTCAATCGCACTTAACCTTCTATCCTGATAAGATGCTAATTCGTTACATTTTCCTTCTTGCAGCCGCCTTTACACTTTCTGTGGGTTCCCTGAATGCACAGGCTTGTGAATGTACCAATTGCCCCCAATTTATGCAGGATCTCTTTGTGGGAGATTTTAACATAAACATCCAGGGAGCGGACAATCCGACGCTCGGGCAAAACGGCCAGGGGGTCTGCGGGGTCAACATTCATTTTGACCATACCGCCATTTGTGATATCTCCATTACCCTGACATCTCCTTCGGGCCAAACCATCACGCTGGTGGGCCCAATCGGGCAATTTTGCACCAATATGGGCAATACTGGGACCGACTGGGACATTTCCTTCGTCCCTTGTGGCGGCGGTGCAATGCCTGATCCAGGCTTTGCCGACCAGTGGCATAGCAACCAAAACTGGGGCGCGAACAACAACTATACCGGGAGCTATTATCCTTTTAATGGCTGTTTACAGAATTTCACGGGTCCGGTGGATGGCAATTGGGTGCTTACCGTAACCGATGGGCAAGCCCAGGATGTCGGGAATTTGTTCGACTATGAAATCATCTTTTGCGACCCCAGTGGAATCAATTGCGTATCCTGTGTTGCCGATGCGGGCGCGCTCCTGCAGCCTGACGTGGAGGAGTGCCCTGGCTCTCAAAATTTGGTGTTAAATCTACCGCCCACCTACCAGGCGCCCTCCGTTTCCCCGCCCAGTGGGGAATACACTTACGCTTACGTCATTTCAGGAAACGGGGGCGTCATTTTGGAGATCGCTGATGTCCCGGATTTAAGCAGCTTGCCTACTGGGAACTATACCGTTTGCGGGCTTTCTTACCTGACGGCGCATGAAAACCTGTTGCCAGTTATCAATGGGGTGCTGACAGTAACCCAATTAACGAATCAGTTAAACTCCAACACGCCACCTTTCTGCGGGAATGTCAGCACAAATTGTGTGGGGGTTACCATTTACCCGGTCCCACCTGACGTGGATGAGGTTGCAGAAGTTTGCTCCCCTTCTTGCTACGATTTCCTTGGGCAATTTTATTGTCAGACCGGCCAATACCTTATAGATCAGATGGATGCCAATGGTTGCCACTATAATGTTGTTTTGCAGCTAACTGTAAAAGCACCCTCATTCAATGCCGTCACCGAAACCATTTGTGCTGGCAGCTGCTCCAGCAACCCGAGCTTCCCCAATGCCTGTACCTCAGGGCTTTATCAGCTGACCCTGACAAATGCAGTAGGATGTGACAGCGTCCTTAACCTGAATTTGACGGTCATAAACATTGCTGCGGTCATCCAACCTCCACCTATGATTACCTGCGCTCAACCTACGGCTCCACTCTCTGGAGCAGGTTCTACCACAGGTGTAGGCACCAGCTATTTATGGACCGCCAGCAACGGCGGAAGCATCAACGGCCCCAATAATTTAATCAATGCAACGGCTGAAGCCCCCGGAAATTACCGCTTGGTGGTGTGCCGTACTATCGCGGGCGCTTCCTGCTGTGATACGGCCATCGTAACCGTTACCTCCAGCGGTTCGATTCCAAATCCACCCGGGATTGTGGGGGATAGCCTGATCTGTGTGGGGATCAACCAAACCTACTCCGTCACCCCCGACCCCAATGCCAGCACTTATACCTGGACGGTCCCTGGTGGTGTCGTGGTCGTGTCTGGGCAGGGAAGCAATTCCATTGTGGTGCAATGGAACAATAATATAGGCGGCAACATCTGTGTAACCGCTGATAATATTTGCGGCTCCAGTCCGGCAAACTGCAAAAGTATTCAAGTGACGAGTGCGCCCGTACCCCCCGCGTTATCCGGCATTCCAATTGTTTGCAAAGATTCCATTGCAACTTATACGGCGGGTAGCATTGCAGGGGTAAGCAGTTTTAACTGGCAGGTGCTGGGCGGCAGCATCCTGAGTGGCCAAGGCAGCGACACCATTCAGGTGCGTTGGGACAGTCTGCAAACAACGGGCAGCGTGTGTGCCAGCGCCAGCAATCTTTGCGGTCCGGGTGGTCCAAGTTGTTTGAATGTTACCATCAACACCGTACCTGGCTTGGCCCTCATTCAGGGTGATAGCCTGATTTGTGCTGGGGATACGGGTTCTTACACCATTCCGGCGCTCAGTAGCGCGACGGGATATTCCTGGACGGTTCCGGCAGGGGCTACGATGCTGTCAGGTCAGGATAGTACTGCAATCGTGGTGCTTTGGAGCGCAGCGCCCGGCGGGAATGTTTGTGTGCGGGGCATAAATGCCTGCGGTGCAGGACTCCAGCAATGTTTTCCGGTAACGGTTTTTGCCCAACCTGCTGCCAATGCGGGGGTGGATACTGCTTTGTGTGGCGTGGGTGTAAACCTCGCTGCCGTGAATAGCATTGTAGGCAGTACAGGCGTCTGGACGAACATTTCTGGCCCTGGTTCCGCTATTTTCAGCAATGATTCTCTTGCAAACAGCATAGTAGGAGTAGATTCCAATGGGGTGTACCAATTCCAGTGGGTAGAAAACAATGGTATTTGCAGCGATCTGGATACGGTGCAAATTGCCTTCAATGCAGCTCCCGCAGGCGGAATGAAACAAACCTCCTGCGACGGTACCAACCAGAATTACACCATCTCCTTTCCTGTCACGGGCGGTGCCGCGCCTTATACGATCCCTGGGGGCAGCATCACGAATGGCATTTTTACCTCCGATCCTATTCCCAACGGACTTTCCTATTCCTTTAGTATTACGGATTCCAATGGATGTGTTTCAACGGCCATCACCGGGGTCGTCAATTGTAATTGTGCCACCAATGCGGGTTCAATGAATCAGCAATTGCTCACGGCTTGTCCGGGCAGCTCCGTTTCTGCCCAGATGGCACAAGGCAGCAACCTGGATGCGGACGATATTGACGCTTTTGTGTTGCATACCGGTTCTGGATCAAATTTGGGCACCATACTGGATGAAAACACCACGGGTCTTTTCAGTTTTATCAGCGGAATGGTGTACGGAACGACCTATTACATCTCTTTTGTGGTTGGCAATAACTTGAACGGTTTGCCTGATCTGACAGACCCTTGCTTGTCTGTTGCTCCAGGCCAACCGGTGGTCTTTTATGACAATCCAATCGCCAATGCGGGTCTGGATGTTTCTGTTTGCGGGTCAGGACTTATGATCGCTGGAAACATCCCGGCAGGCACTGGTTTGTGGTCGGTAACGAGTACCCCGGCGGGAGGAAGCGCTGTTATTGCAACGCCACAAAACGCCTCCAGTACCGTCACAGCCAACACACTCGGCGCTTACACGCTTACCCTAACCGTGACAAACAATGGATGCACGGGTACTGACGATGTGTTGCTCAATTTTTATGATTCCCCGGTAGCGGGTATTGCAGCTTTAATCTGCGATGGCACCAACCAACAATTCACAGTCAGTTTTGACATTGCCACCGGACAGTCACCTTTTACCGTAAATGGCCAGCCCGTTGCAGGCACCCTGTTTACTTCCGCGCCCATACCCAGTGGAGGCAGTTACGATTTTGTCATTACCGATGGAAATGGCTGTACTTCTACCAATGTGACCGGATCGTTTGCCTGCAATTGTGCAACCGATGCCGGGCAAGTGAGCCAAACGCCCATTACAGTCTGCCAATCTGATTCCGTGAGTGTACAGTTTCTGGGAGGCCAGGCGCTGGATGCAGATGATGTTGCGGGGTATGTGCTGCATACCGGATCTGGCCCAGCTTTGGGGACGGTACTTTCCCAAAATCACAACGGAACCTTCGGTTATTGGGCCGCTTTGTCTTTTGGAACAACTTATTATATCTCTGCGGTGGCGGGCAATAACCTGAATGGCTTCCCCGATCCAAATGACCCTTGTTTCTCTGTTTCGCCGGGACAACCCATTGTCTTTTTGCAGAACCCGATACCCGATGCAGGCAGTGACTTTGCAATCTGCGGACTAACGGCCAATTTGTTTGCGGCCCAGAGTATGTTTTCCGGAACCTGGACTCAGGTATCGGGTCCGAATACTGCCAATTTTAGCAACAATCAGGATCCCTTGAGTGCGATCGTTGTACCTGTAGCAGGTACATACATTTTTCGTTGGACGCTGACCAATGGTATTTGCAACGCCTTTGACGAGGTGCAAGTAGATTTAAATAGCAATCCTACTGTGACAGCCATTACTGCTACTTGTAACAATACCAATACTGGTTACACCCTTAGTTTTACGGTCAACAATGGCGCGCCCAATTACCTAGCGAATGGACTGATGGGTACTTTCATGGGCAACACTTTCAGTTCGACCCTTTTGCCCAATGACAGCAGTTATTCTTTTGTAGTGGAGGATGCCTTCGGATGCCTGTCTCCCGCCATCACGGGTACGTTCCATTGCAATTGCGCGACCAATGCCGGAACTATGGGTTCCAATCCGTTATTGTTCTGCGCTGACGAACCAGCCACCGCGATCTGGAACAACGATGCCACTTTAGATGGGGACGATGTGGTGCAATTTATTCTGCACGACCAGGCGGGCGCTTCCCAAGGGATGGTTTTTGCTACGAATAGCCAGCCTGTTTTCTCCTTTGGTCCGGGGCTGCAAACGGGAATCACCTATTATATTACCGCCATCGCCGGAAATGGGGTAGGGGCTGGCGTTGATTCGGGCGATCTATGTTTTAATGTTGCTCCGGGCACTCCAATTCAGTGGAAAGCATTGCCCACGGCCACCTTAAGCGGCGATGCCAGCATTTGCAATGGCAGTAGCACCGTCTTGAACATCAGTGGTACCGGTACGTATCCGCTCACGCTCAGTTACGACGATGGCAGTGGGACACCCACTTCATGGATAATTCTGAACCCACAAGCTGTGCCCATAACGGTCAGCCCAAATGTGACCACGACCTACAACCTGCTGAATGTTAGCGATGGAAGCGCTCCGACCTGTTCTGTCAATCTGAATACTAGTGTGACCGTAACGGTTCACCAGCCGGTCAACGCGGGTACCGCCAACGCTCCGGTAACTTTGTGCGCGGGTCAATCGCAGCTCATTCAGCTTGGAAACTTGATTGGCGGGGAAGATGCCGGGGGGATTTGGGCAGAAACCTCTGTTTTGCCCTCCAGTTCAGGGGCCTTTAATGGGAACAATGGTACTTTTAATACCAATGCTCAGCTTGCGGGAACTTACACGTTCAGTTATTCCCTGCAAGCCAGCGCACCCTGTGTCAGTCAATCTACCAGCGTGATCGTCACGATCCAGCCCAGTCCGCTCGCAGACGCCGGCTCCGATCAACTCCTTGATTGTCATCAGGATATGGCAACGCTGGGAGGTGCCGGAACCACCCTGGGCAACGGCATTCAATACAGCTGGACGCTTTCCGGAGTGGAAGTTGGCACCGATGCAGCATTGACCAGCGATCAAGCCGGAGTATTCACGCTACTCGTAAGCAATGCATTTGGATGTACGCAAACAGACATTGTAAACATTACCGTGGATAATGATATTCCAAGCGCAGATGTTATCAGCATTGCGGATATAACCTGCCATGGCGAGCGCAATGGCGCTATTTTGCTGGATGCCATTCAAAGCAATCACCCACCGGTATTGTTTTCCCTGAATGGGGGAGCGTACGGCGCCAGCCCGAGTTTTCAGGGATTAGGGGCGGGAACTTACCTGATTACCTTGCAGGACAACCGGGGTTGTACCTCCAGTACCATTCCCTTGACCGTCTCGGAGCCTCCAGCCTTGACGGTAGATCTTGGCAATGAAGTGACGGTGACCTTGGGGGACTCGGTTTTCCTGGAGGCAATTGCTTCCTCGCCCTTGACAGCCTTAACTTCTTTGCAGTGGGATCCGGTGCTTGATTCGCTGAACGCCCGGACGTTTATGCAGCGCTTTTTACCGTTTTCTTCCAGATACTTCAGCCTAAACCTTGTGGATACTTTCGGCTGCAAGGCTACGGCAAGGGTTTTGGTTAAGGTTCAACGCCCGGAACAAGTGTACATTCCAAATATCTTCTACCCCGGAAGCGCGCTCAATGATCGTTTGACCGTTTTTGCAGGAAATGGCGTTGCCGAAATTGAGTCCTTCCTGCTTTTCGATCGTTGGGGAGATCAATTGTTTGAAGCGCGGCATTTTCAGCCCAACGACCCAAGCCTTGGATGGGACGGCACCTATCGGGGAGAGTTTGTGCTACCCGGGGTTTATGTGTACGTCGCGATCGTCCGGTTTATTGACGGGAAGACGGAGCTGTATCGCGGGGATGTGACGGTGATTCGGTAGGCGGGCTGAAAGAACCGTGTATCCGGTTACCAGGTTTTTGTAAAACCGATGCTATAGTCAACGCAAAGTGGTTTTGAACGAACTCGTGTTGCAAAGCTTTGGTTGTCAATCGTATCAATCGGTTTAATCTTCAAAAATCGAATCATCCGCCTATAAGTACCAATATTCCCGGGAATGCCTTTGACAAACGAGGTGTCACCTCGTTCAACGTTTTTATCAAGCGGCTCTTCTACGCTGCACCAATCCCTTCACATAATTTAATCCTTCTGAAATATTTCGGATAATGTGATTCGTATTGGGCGGGATATCAAAATAATCGCCTGCACTGAAGCGCACAATTTTACCTTCAAAATCACATTCACAGGCACCTTCCAAAATGAAAAAGCTTTCCTGAAATTCTTCCGTAGCATGTTTTTGCTCTACAAGCTTGTCCGAAAGCCAGACGACACTAAGTACAATATCCTCCGACTCCTGCAATACACGGACGGAAAGCCCTGGCTCCAAGAAATCAGGCTCTACATTTCTCAAGGCTTGGTTCCAGGCATTTGAATCGCTATACCGGTGAATGAGTGGCGGGTTTTGCAAGTCAATGGTCGTTGGAATCAAATATTTATCCAAAAAGTCGAGCACCTGCATTTTTAATTCCACGCGCGGCTCCGGCGACTGTGGATATTTTTCTAAAAGACCTATGGTTTCTTCTATTGCGGCCTTCACAGCTGGGTGCTTGGCTGCCATTGAAGAGACTTCTAAAGCTGCTGCTGCTGACAGATTGCCTAAACAATAGGCCTCAATCACTCCAGAACCAAGGTAAGTATCCAATTCGTTCATGATTCAAAAGATAATAGTTGCCGCAATTCCAATAGTGCTGCACGGGTACGACTTTTCACTGTTCCAAGAGGCAAGCCCAATTCATCCGCTACCTCTTGTTGCGTATAGCCCAAAAAGTATTGAAAATCAATAATTTGCTTAAGTTGAGGAGCTAATTGGTTCACTACGGTTTCTAACCCGATATGTTCCAAACGCTGGGTCTCCGTAGTATTAGCCTCTCTAGATACGAGCAACTCATCAGATTGGATCGTTTGGCTGCCCAAATATTGGTTGGAGCGTAAAAAATCGAGCGCGATACGCCGGGCAATTACTACCAGCCAGGTATACAGACGCCCTTTGCTTGCATCGTACAGGCTGATGTTGCGCCAAATTTTCACAAAACTATCTTGAAGGAGGTTTTCGGCATCCGATTCAGTTTTTACAATCGTAAAAATGATGCCATATAAACTCCTGCCGTAGCGGTCATACAAGTCTGCAAAGGCGGCTCTATCGCCGCTTTGCAGACGCTGGACAAAAGCTTCTTCCGAGTAAACTATCGTATTAACCCTCACATTATAGTGTATTACGAGGCAATATTACTATTTTATAGGCTTCCAAAAATTTTTTTGATTTTTTATAGCGTTGGTGATCCAAATTTAATGCGTCCCCGTAACTGATGCATCCTTTAAACTTAAAGGCACTTTCTCTAACCAAATTTTCGAACATTAATTTTTTCAAACAAAATGAAACAGATCAAAATTTTCACCCTGACCCTCCTTTTCTTTTTTGCTACACATGCTGCATCAATTGCGCAAACCGTTGCAGAAAACAACATTCGCAAAGCATATTCTGCGCTTGACAATCGCGACTATAACGCATTCGCCAGTCTATGCGACGACAACTTTTCTGATCTTGGACTTGCGCCTACGCCTGTCAAAGGCGTTTGGAATGCCATTGAACAGTACAAGGCGTTTCTGAACGCATTCCCGGATATGAAGTTCAAAATCGGGAACATCGCCCCTGCAGGCAACAATCGCTATTATCTTGATGTAACCTTGACAGGCACCAACACTGCTCCTTTCATGGGTTTGCCTGCTACAGGTAAATCCATCATCGTGCATGACATGGACATCGTGGAACTTAACGCAGCTGGCAAGTGCATTTCACATTGGAGCGCCAATCCCAATGGAGCCTTTTACCAAATTGGATATGGTTCGTTGGCCAACCCAAGCACGGCAGTCGTTATGGAGATTTATGAAAAATTCGGCAAAGGCGATGTGCCCGGTATCCTCGCAAACAGCACCGACGACGTGATGTTTGACATTCAGGATCGAATGTTTGATTCGAAGGGGCGGCAGTTTAAAGGCAAAGCAGCAGTAGGTCAATTTTTCCAGGAACTGGGCGGCAAATTTCAGTATACCAAATTCCAGCCGACCCGCTTCGTGTCCGATGGCGACGATGTGTTCATCCTTATTGATGCCGAATACAAACTTACATCCACTGGAAAAACATATGCCTCTACTTATACACACCATTTCAAAGTCGTAAACGGAAAGATTGCCTTTTTCCGCGGCTTGGACGACTTTCAAATGATGAAATAAGAACTTAAGACGGGTGGATTGGGTAATTGAGGTGACACCTCCTCCCGCGTCGGAGGTGTCACCTTGCTTGCCACCATAAAGGGTGCGATCAATGCACTACAATCTGCTGCGTAGCCATGACACCCTTATCGCCTTCCAAACGCACGATATAATTGCCCGCAGTCAAGCCCGTCAAGGGAAGCACCAGGTTATACACACCAGGAGAAAATTGGCGCGAATCCAAACCGTCCAGCGCCAACCGTCCGCTGAGGTCATATACTTTGACCCCAAAACGAACAGACTGATGGATGCTAAACTGTAGAAAAACTTGTCCGGAAGCAGGATTAGGATAACAACTGAGGATGATTGCCTGCTTTTGAATTGATTCCACCCCTGAGTTAAAGACGGGGGGATTGGCTGGAGCCGGGACGTCCTGAACCATTTTACCAGGGGTTGCCCCGGCAGCTACTTGCAGATGGTTTTGTCCGTCTGCAGTAAACACGCCCGTTCCGAAGGCCTCGAGGGTAGTGTCCGTAGAAAGTGTGGACACATAAAAAAAGTCTGCCTGCGCGGAAGCAGCTGTCAGGTCAAGGATAAAATATCCGTGCCGATCCAAATCCAGGTATTTTGCATGTGGATTGTACACCACGCCGATTTGTGGAACGGGATTGTTCATCAAAAATTCGAATTGGGCGGTAGCGGCTGCACCGAGGGCCTCGTCAAAATTGGGTGACGAGATAGAAGGGGTTCCAAATTCTACTGCATGGCTTCCGGCACCGGTTGCAGCGTTGTATCCCTCGCCCGTTGCAGCGTTGTAGGGGTTGACTTGTGGTAAGTTCAAAAATTGAGCCAGGGGATATTGAACGGCTTGTTTGGTCACATCAAACGCCCAGCTGGAGTGCGAATCTCCGGTGACAATCACTACATTGTCAATGTTTTTGTTGCGCAGGCTGTCAATGATGCGATTGCGCTGGGTGGGATAGGATTCCCAGTTGTCAATAAACAAATCTTCCACCAAACGGATCGAATCAATATTGGTCAGATCGGGCACACCATCCGTAAAACCTGCGGCAAAACCCACATTAAAAGTGCTAAACAATACCTGGTTGCCAATCACTTTCCATTTTGCCGTAGATTGATCCAGGGTGTTCATCAGCCAATCCATTTGTGTTGGGCTGATAATGGTTCGCGCCGGATTATCTGGCGTATCAAAATGTGCCGGTGGCTGCTCCCGTCCTTCCAGGCGGGTGTCCAGCATGATCATGTCGCAGAGATTTCCATAAGACAGATTGCGATAGATCTGGCTGCTTGGGTTGGCACGCATCGGCATCCATTCAAAATAAACTTGTTTGGAGATTGCTTTACGGGTTTCCCAGGCGCCTTCGCCGGGATTATGGTTTTCTGCACCATTTATGTAGGAGTCGTTGGCTGATTCATGATCATCCCAAATGCTGATCATGGTGTGTTGCTGGTGCAATCGGATCAAGTCCGGGTCGAGGCGATACAGGGAGTAGCGGGTGCGATAATCGGCCAGGGTAAGGATTTCGGTGGCCGGTTCGTTGACACGTCCTGGTAAACCGATGCCATAAGATCCTGCGCCATATTCATAAATATAATCCCCGAGGTGTACCACGGCATCCAAGTCGTTGCGCTTGGAGATGGCGTCATAAGCATTGAAATAACCGCCTTCGTAATTGGAGCAGGATACGATGGCAAATTTTAGATGGTCCACATTTGCATTGGAGGCCGGGGTGGTTTTAGCGCGCCCAATCAGCGAATTGCCGCTTAATGCTTGAAAATAGTAATAATACACCGTGCCAGGGTTCAATCCAGTCAGCACAATATTGACGGTAAAATCATTGGCTTGCTGTGCCGTAAAATTACCGGTAGCGACCAAGGTGTTAAAGGAAGTATCCGTGGACACAAAATACTGACCCGAAATACTGGTTTGGTTGGCATCCGGGGTTACCCGGGTCCAAATCACCAGGCTGTTGGGTGCCGGGTCGCCGGAAGCCACGCCGTGATAAAAAGGCTCTAAGCGGGGATCGAAGCCGCCACGATCTGCCGCCACATGGCGACTAACCTGGCTGATTTGAGGGGTTTGATTTTGCGACCAGAGCGAATTAGCTGCCAGTAGCGATAGCACGAGAAGAAAAATAGTTTTTGCTTGCATGGTTGACCGAATGAAATTTTGTGATAAAAACGGTCAAAGGTGCGGGTTGCAAATGAAGGGGGGGTTAGGGCGGGGTTTTGTTTCTGTTAAATAGGGAGGGCTTAAATCACTTTAGATGTTGAGGTATATCATTTGGAACATGGAAAGCCTGAGCGTATCTTATCCGCTCAAACGTCAGTAAAAGATCGTACTCCATTATGAAACACTTTCCATTTTATGTTCTGATGCTCTTGATGGCCCTTTCGCTTCAAGCTCAGGAATCTCCTTGGCGCTTGGGCGCTTCCGGCCTGCTGGGAAAATCAAAATTCACCTTCACAGATGCCCCCTCAGAATATACCAATCAACTGGCATTTCAGTCCGGACTGTACGGCCAATATGCCCGCCCGAAAAGCCGTGTGGCCTTTCGCCTCGGACTGGCGTATTCACATACCAAAGGAGGCTACAATGGCACATCACCATCTTTTGATTTTCCGGGCCTGCCTTCGATTCCGGGCGATCCATATAAGGCGAATTTTGAGTACAGTCATATCCTACTGCCGATGGAGATGCTAGTAGACCTGGGAAAAGATCCCGAAAAAGGGTTTTATGTACTTTTCGGGCCGGCACTCCAGTTTCAGATTAAACGGCGGGCGGAAAGAACCGAGTATTTTAATGGTGTGCCGCTGACCAGAGAAATCAGCGAATCCGCCGACCGGAAACTTGATCTTCTGGGCGAATTCGGTCTGGGATATACATTTTCCCTGGGTTCTGGTTACCATGCTTTTGTTCAACCTATGCTGAGTACTAACATTTCAGGTAATATTTTGGACTTCATAAGCCAGGAAAAAGGGGGGACAACGGATCCTATAACGTCCTATGTCTATGGAATCGCGCTCGGGGTGTCACATAGGCTTTAGGCATGAGGCTCGTAGGTAAACGAGGTGTCACCTCGTTTGCTATCAGGACAAGCGGGCGACCACGAGGGTCGCCCCAACCCGACAAGTTTCAAAAGATACACGCGGGCGGACTCGGCCAGGTTCCGTTGGGGCGAGACTCGTGGTCGACCGGAACTCAAATGGCTGAGTGGTAAAGTAGGTATGGTTGGTGCAGCAGCTTGGAAAACAGGGGAAAAGACTTGCAGTATTTGCGCCGGCGAACGGAAAGTATGCCGTTGGACAACAGTTTTGGGGCAAAAGATGCGGAGATAAAGCCTAATTAGACGAAATATAATAAAAGTCACAAAAATATAACTCGCCAAATTAGCCCAATTATCTGTACATTTGGCGAGTTATAAAAACGATCACGCACATGAAATTAATCGGAAGGATTGAAGAAACGTTGTTGTTAAAAAGCCTGCTGGACAAAGACGAGCCAGAATTTGTGGCCGTTTATGGTCGAAGACGCATTGGAAAGACCTATTTGGTCAGGCAGGTTTATGCCAATCGGATTGTTTTCGAGTGTAGCGGCTTGCACCAAAAGGACATGGCCCAGCAATTGGAGAACTTCTGGCTTACCCTCACTGAGTACAACAATACTGATAAACCAAGCCAGCCACCTAAAACCTGGCTTCAGGCGTTTGCCCTATTGAGGGGATATTTATCTGGACTGCCTACTGGCGAAAAAAAAGTAGTGTTTCTGGATGAAATTTCGTGGTTTGAAACGCCTCGTTCTGGCTTTTTGGCGGCATTGGACAATTTTTGGAACCAATTCTGTACCAAGCGGCCAGACATCATCCTCGTCATGTGCGGTTCTGCGGCTTCCTGGATCATCCAAAAAGTTATCAACGACAGGGGAGGACTGCATAATCGCATCACCCAACACGTTCAATTAATGCCCTTTCGCCTCGGCGAGATGAAAGCATTTTTGGAGGCGCAAAACGTACAACTTTCGCTCAAAGACATCGCCCAACTTTACATGTGTGTCGGCGGAATACCTTTTTACATCAAGGATTTGCGCCCGGGCAAAAGTGTCGCGCAAATATTGGACGAGTTGCTGCTGGGCAATGGGGCGCGGCTCAAAGATGAATTCCCCAACCTATATGCCGCACTTTTCAAGCACAACCAGGGCCACGAAACCGTAGTGCAGGCATTGGCGCAAAAAAACAAGGGCTTGACACGCAATGAAATTCTCAAGGCGACGGGCATGAGCAGCGGTGGCGGACTCACGTTGGTTTTGGAGGAACTATTGCAGTGCGGATTTATTCAGCGCATCCATCCGTTCACGAAGGTCAGTGAAGATTGCCTCTATCGTCTCGTGGACGAATTTTCATTATTTTATTTTCGGTTTTTACACCATCGAAAAGGCGCAAACAGTTGGCAGCAGATCGCCGAAACACCTGCGTTTAAAAACTGGTCAGGCTATGCGTTTGAGAACCTATGTTTTAAACACGTTTTTCAAATCAAAAAAGCACTGGGCATTCACGGTATTGTCTCGAATGAATATTCCTGGGCCAAAAAGGGCAGTGCAGCGATGCCCGGAGCACAAATTGATTTCATCATTGACCGAAGCGACAACTGTATCAATCTGCTCGAGTTGAAATTTCACAACACTGAATTCGAAGTGACGAAAGAATATGCCAGCCATCTGCGCGAAAAGGTCGAAATGTTCAAACAATACACACATACTCGAAAAAACGTGTTCCTTACCTTACTCACGGTTTTTGGGGCAAAGCGAAACGAACACTTTTTAGCAACGGTTACGCAGGAGTTGACTTTAGATGTCTTGTTTGATTGAAGTGGATAAGCAGTGCTAAAACTTCATGCCCCGCTGGCGCAAAGGCTGCAAGCCTTGTACCCACTATTCCTGCCGGTTTTACCGGCCGAACGAAACTCGCATAACGATTCCGTCCGGGGCGACCACGAGGGTCGCCCCTACGCGCTCCGCCCAAACCATCCAATTTGTGGTAAACAAGGTGACACCTCCTCCTTCGTCGGAGATGTCACCTTGTTTACCATCTCTAATTTCCGTATTTTTGCCTCCGAAAGATCATTCAATGGCACTCCAAGACAAATATATTAATCCGTTTACGGATTTTGGTTTTAAAAAATTGTTCGGCTCAGAGCCAAACAAAGACCTTACAGAGGGCGACTTGCACAACAACTTTGACAAGTGGATGTATGTGCTGCAACAATTGCCATATCTTCAAAATCGACCACAGACACTACAAGATCGGGTATTTCAGAAACTTTTTGAGGCTGCCGAAATCGCCAAGTTTACCCCCGATGAAAAAAATAAATACGAGGAGAGTTTAAAGTACTACCGGGACTTGAAAAACGTGGTGGATACTTCGTTTGATGAGGGCAAAGCAGAAGGCAAAGCAGAAGGCAAAGTAGAAATCGCTCGTCAAATGAAGTTTGAAGGAGAGCCCGTTGAAAAAATTGTTCGCTTTACAGGCCTCACTCCAGAGGAGATAGAAAATCTGTAATGATATTCCCCGCTGGTATTCCCCGCTGGCGCAAAGGCTCCAAGCCTTGTGCCGACTATGCTTGCCGGTTTCACCGGCCGAACGAAACGCGCATAACGATTCCGTCCGGGGCGAAATCATTAAAGATGTAACCTAAGATTTCGTGATCCCCAACAGCTCCTCCAACATCTCCACCAGCACCTCAGGCTCAAGCACCCTCAAATCCTTCCCAAGATGCGGTAACGAATAGAGGCGTGTTTGTTGGTAGGCATAACAGCTCAGAAAATAATTTCAAAAGTGCAAATAGGTTGCATTTCATATGCGCACCTTTGCCGCGTTTACAGAGGATACCCTATTTATGGCATAAGTATTGCAAAGGTACATTTGCTAACAAACCACGAACGGGAAACCGGCAAAACAACAGCAGCAGGGAACTTCATTTACTGCTACCACTCGGTCACGCGAAAGTCTGATCGACGCTTCCTTTAGGAAAAGCCTGCTGTTGTCTGCCCCAAATTAATCTCCATGCAGTACATCAGCCACGCTCAAGCCGTATTATTGTATGAAAATGTTGAAAACATCCTCCGGAGTCAAGGGCTCACGGAGAAGGAGCGTATTCCCAAATACCGCAGCTGCCTGGAGTCCCTTTTCCGCGATCTGACCAGTGATGAAAAACGCTACCTGGATAGTCTTCACAGCCGGATAGTTTTCATTACCACGGAGTACAACATCCCTTCGGAGATCAAAGACCTGGCGCATCACCTGCGCATTTTTGCCAACAAGGTGGTCCATGAGACCAATTTCCCGGCAAGCCCTTCCGATGACGCCCGCTGCCTGTACGCTTTGGCGACCCTTATCGCCCACTTTGCCCAAACGGAGGTTCCGGATTTTATCCGAAAATCATACGAGGCCTATCAAAACGGTTTCGCCGCTGAATTCGAGCGCCCAAAGCAAAAAATGCCTACCCATAGTTTTCGCGCCATTGTACGCGATATCTATGTCCCCGAGGCAGGACAATTTCCAAAATTTTGCGCCGTCGTTTGTGACACGGACGAACTGGGGACCATTACCATTAAGTTTTGGGACAACAAAAAAGACGATGGCTTTGGCTCTGACCTGAGCAGTGTCCATGAATTCCTGGAGCCTTACTGTAACCTGTATATTACCGAAGTAAGACCGAACGCAAACCGCGATGGGGAGTATTCCGCCACAGATAAAACCCTGCTGGTGCTTGAGCCGGATTATCTGCTCGAAGCAAAGGAACTGGCCGAATGTTGTCAGATGGAGGGCGACAACCCCTTGGTTCACCTGCTCAATCGCTTCTCAAAAGGTGAGATCACTGACAAAATGATGGTGGGTAATATCTCCGGACAAATGCTCGACGACCTGGCAACGGACCCGAAATACGACTACAAGGATAGCTTCGACCGCGTCATGCGCAGCCATTCATTTGGTATGCTCTGTATGGCCCATCAGGAAGGAAATTACCGTCGGGAAGCCATCGTTTCGGTGTTTAATACGGGTAAGGGACTGGAGTCCACGATCCGGTATGCCCTGGGAGCCTTTGGAAAGAAACAACTGGTCATTGAGCCTACCTTCATCTCTAACCTGTATGGTATTCAGGGGCGCCTTGACTTGCTGCTGGAAGATCCCGCCGATCCACAGCACAAGGACATCGTCGAAATGAAATCGGGGAAATTCCATGCAACCAAACTCTACCCCAACCACGAAGCCCAGGCTTTGGCCTACAGCCTTATGTTGGAATCCAGCTTCCCGGGAAGACGCGGCCTTAGTGCCATTCTGTATGCCAAGGCAAGCCCTGCCGAAAACCCGATACGCTCGGTAAGGGAAGACAGTTTCCTCCGCAAACAGCAACTGCTGCTGCTGCGCAATCGCATCGTTGCCAATGAATTGCGTTTGGCTGCCGGGAATACCACTGTTTTCGATCAGATCCATCCCGACACCTTTGGCCCTGTACCAAAATTTAAAACGGATGAAGTGGCCAGTTTTTACCGGACCCTTCAAGGACTTTCTCCCTTATTGCGCACCTGGTTCTTCGGGTTTACCCAATTCGTTTTCGGGGAAATGCAGACCGCCAAGACTGGAAATCCAGGCAATCCGGAAGATACCGGCGGTTTTTCTGCGCTCTGGCGCGCTACCGCCGATGAAAAAACAAATCCCGACAATTATAGCACGATGACCAACCTTCGCCTGGTCAAGGTGACGGATGATTTTCACATTACCCT
>Ga0247843_1002593_pt1 | contig 32253 bp, 25 predicted proteins | sample LaCruzMarch2017__FD_192420 | JGI IMG/M metagenome (GOLD analysis project Ga0247843, IMG submission 192420) | Freshwater microbial communities from meromictic Lake La Cruz, Castile-La Mancha, Spain - LaCruzMarch2017_8m | ecosystem: Environmental > Aquatic > Freshwater > Lake | place: Spain... | reverse complement strand
ATGACATGATGGGTACTAAAAGAAAGCTAGTATTATCTACTGTTTAATAGTAGAGCTAGTGTGATGGCAGAAGGCAATGACAAATTGAGCAACAGCTAAGCTCATTATACACTGTAAACTAAGGCATCAATTGGAAAGATGCAGTCCTCCATTTCAATAATATATTTGATGAGATGACAACAAGCTTTTTTGATTTTGTTCTTACACAGAGCTACTACATTGATTATTTAGTCATAAATTTATCCCCACTGAAGGCACATGCCCGTTTCATGCCCTAACTACTGAACGCATTTCCTAAGAAAATTGTCAGATACACAGCGTCAGCGTAGTGATGCCAGTCTAATCCGATACAGTGGGTCAAGAGGTTTTACCACACGGCGGGACATTGGCTCTTCGTATTACTCGTCGCTCTCGAAGTCCAATAAACGTCTAAGAAAACCAGACTAGACGGCAACCGAGAGATAACGATGTGGATGAGACTACACTCTTAGTCTGCTACTGGCTTACCGGAGGAAAACCTTTGGAATGTTACCAAAGGAGATGGGTTGATCCCACCTTAGTCGCCCCTGGCGTCCTTATTGCTGTGTAAAAGCGGCAATCAAAAAGACCTCTGTCTATCCAAGCTTTATAAGAAGTAGAGTTTGAGATAATTTATTAAGACATTCATTTATTTACTTGTCGCTCTCAGAGGTGCTAAATGTTAATCCTCCAGTCGCTTAAATCCTACTACTAACGCCTACTGTCAATCACACGTCATGGTCCACTGTCCAGGAAACACACCGAATTTCGACACCCTTCCCACCGTGGGTCCCTTGGTCTGTCCCTCACCAACAACTCACCCACCTCCTCCTCCTCCCGCGCCATAGATTGTCTTCACCATAATTATCATTCATGTCAGGGTTAGCATGAGCGTCGACGCCCACTTACTGGCCAGCAGAGAGGAGGTAAGGAAGAAGAGAAACAGCAGAGGAGGACACAGTACACAACAATCAAATAGGTGATGGTAGCGAGACGATGACGGCGGTGGCTACTCCAATAACTACAATAATCGTGGGGAAGAAGAGGAACAGCAGCAAAGGAGCAGGAGGAGGAGGGGAGGCAACAACCGTAATAATGGGCGGTGAGTTATTTCATCAATACTAACGTTTCAACAATTTCCTTTTCTCTCGTCTCTCGTGTTTGTGTGGGAGACTTTTTTTCCTCTTGTGTTTTGTGACAGCCAGCAACAAATTAGAAAATTAGCACTGTCGGGACATTATTTGGCCCTATTTTGTCGTCGACCACCGTTATTACTGCATCCACCACGCCTTCAAATCGACTACCATTGTCCTTCCTTCATCAACAACGTCCCATCAGATCTGTGCTCCTTTTAGTATCCGTATGTCGTCGTTGTTGTCATCGTCGTCATTCCTCCAATTTGAATCTCTCCATTGCTATCGCTATCGGTATTGTTGGTACGGGATACATACAGCTTGACACATTACAAATGAGCAGCGCGACAATGGAAGTAGTTGACTTCTATAAACGCCAGTATGTTCATACGGAGCATAATAATGACCACCCTTCGTCGAGCATCGATACCAATGACAATGTAGAATATGATAACAGTACGTCAATAGATTCTGTTTCAGTCACGATAAGAAGGAACGTCCGATGCGTATCAATAAGAGTCTTAGGTGTGATGACAATAATGATACTAATAATAATACTAATAATGATAGTTACGTATGGAGCAAACAACGCCGCCTGTGGAATGGTGAAGCAATAACTAGCAGCCTCCATCGCCGTGGAGTTTTACTGTTTACAGATGACACTCAACTGACGTTTGAAAACATCTCAACAAACATTATAGAGTCTGCGAGAACGATGGCAGATCACTTGAATGTTAATTATATTACATCAGCGCCATCTATTACATCACGAATAAAGTCTATAATTCAGAATAATGAAACAAACTAAGTCAACAACTACCATATTTTTGGATAGTGATATTGTTACATCAAATATTATGATCATTATAATAATGGTACGAAGATCTCTGTACGTCATCTATCTTATCTACTGGCAGATTCTGCAATGCTGTTTATTCATTTTATACTTGTTATCTATTGGGGACATACCAATGCATCATCATATTGAGCGAACATAGTACTCTTTGGGAACGGTGATAGTAGACATGACATTCTCTACTCTAAAGCATTCCAACAGCCACTCGAAATAGTCATAAAGAATAGAAACCGGCCAATGACTATTGTATTGCCACGTACACTTACTTTTGGGTTGTCAGTTAGTGAAATAGAAATTGTCATTTTATTGTTTACTAAGATTAATAAACGAATTCGTGTTGTCTTGGCAGATAGTTCAGGTATGAACCTGCTTCATGTGGCAAGAGCAAATGAGGTAATGCATACTAATTCACGAAGTCATGGCAGTTCGAATCATGTCAACCCATTACCTTCACCTACTACCCCGACACAGGCTGCAATCAAAGAGAGAGCAACATCTATGCTGCATGATGGAATACCTCCTGACATTCAACAACATTTGATTGATGGATTTCTACCCATTGTTGAGGATGAAGTCGATGACTTGAATAAGCTATGTCGAACATTACTATTGATCATTGAGAAATACGTGCATCCCGTGTTTCCTTGACAGACATCGAAGGCTTATCGAAAAATATGACAATGATTGTCAGAAGTCTATTTCCTAATATATCGTGTCACTCAAGTGACAATCCTTGTAATGTAATTGCTCTTCGGACATCTCCCAATGGTTCAGCTGAGGAGACATCTCGAAGGGTGCAGATTGACTACACTGATAGTGACGATCGAATGAATCAACAATGACATCAATGACGAGGATGATGACGATTATGACGATGATGACAAAGATGATGATGAAGTGAATGTGGGAGACAGGCTCTTACCAGAGGAGCAATTACTAAATTGTCTCGCTGCGATTGGTTACGCTACTAATGAAGACTACAAGAATAATGCATTGCATACTCTTTTTGGCGATGGTGAAACACGAGCACAATTTGCTGGGATGTTTACTGAGTTAGTCCATTTCTTTTTACACAACGATGTACAGTACCTTATCATCAATCAGACAACAAGAGACAAGAGTATCAAATGGAACACTGAAGATGGCGATCCTCCATGAGTTATGTAAGCGTAGACGAACAACATTAATCATTGCAAGTCAGTATGGTGTATCACCCACGTCCATCTCAGAATCAGATCAGCACTGCATTGAATACAGAAAAGGAATATTGAGCAATTTTCATATAACGATTGCTCTGCTCTCAAATGATTCTTCTAAATTTTTCCAATCAATCCTCCAAAAGGCCTGGAATGAATATTGTCGATTACCAGCTACATCACCACTGCAATTGTCCTTGATTGAATTGGAGAAGGCAGCTGACAGGAGGAAGAGGGCAGATGCCAAGAGACTGGAGGCTGCTGAGTGGGCAGAGACGCTCAAGCATGCCGAGGAGAAGAAGGCTGCGAAGGCTGAGAAGCTGGCTGCCGACAAGTTAAAGTTAGAAATAGCAAACAATCTTGTTGAGCGTGATTCATTCAAGCGTGATGAGGAGAAGGAGCGTGCAGAAGCTGCAAAGGAGGCTGCCGATAAGTTAGCGGCTGCAACCAATTGTACTGAGCGTGATTGATCATCAAAGTATGAATCAAAGTGGGAGGATATGTTCGAAGTTCTTGTGAGGTATATTGAGGAAATCCGTGAGATGGCAACCAAGCACATGAATGACGAGCAAAAGGCCGCATGGATCTGGAATGGGCATGTACCAAAAGGGTACAAGATTCCTTGTGGTAAGGCTCTTGGGAGGTGGATTAATACTCAGCGAACGGCGAAAGCTAAAGATACATTGAAAGATGATCGAGAAGTTCGACTTACCAGTACAGGTCTCAGATGGAACATGAAAAGATGAATGAACAACCATATTATTATGAAAGCTGCTGTAACAATGAATAAACAACCATATGATACATAATTTCCAAATGATCAATGGCCATATTCGACCAAGATTCGACGTACCAGGACTAACACAGGTGACCACAGGATACTCAATTCCCAAATCCTAGGAGACGAGAGGCGAAGCTCCTAATAGACGAAGAGTACGATGTTGCCGCCGACGACGACTACCCCCTCGGATGACGACGTCAATGACAACGATAATACCATGCCGTCGCCGTCGTCATCATCGACTAATGTAGTATATGACGACCTTCCACCCATGCCAGCAGATCAACCTCCAGCACCACCGGTAAATTCCAATGACGACGACGACGACGACGACGACGACGATGTTGTAATTATTGGTCCTGGCGATGAGAAGGAGGAAGATGACGAGGAGCTGGCATTTGACCATGATGAGGTAGCACTTGACAATGAGGACAATGAGGACAATGAGGACAATGAGCAACACCAGCGTCTTGCGAAGGAAGGGGGGGAGGATAATAACGGTAACGACAGCATTTCGCCGTCGTTATCCTCATCGTCGTCATCGTCCGTCTACAAGAGTCGACTACTAACACATACCAAACTATGCGCATACGAATACAAACGTCGTTCGGCATATGAATCCAAACTTCAATCCTCGACCTTATATTGGCGTGCCTTTCGTACATTAGTGCAGGACAGCGTACACGAAACCAAGACAGCCGATCTATTAGTACGGGGATGGGTACACGCCGCTGCATCTTACTGTGCAGCCATGACAAGTGTCGGTGAGGGATGTATTGATGATCGGGGTGTGCCAATTGTGGATATAAGAAAGAAGAAGACTATGTTGGCATCCAAGGGAGGAGGAATTGGTGGAGGAGTAGGAGGAGGAATGATGAATAGTAGCAGCAATAGTGGGGGTGCTACTACCACTACTGCTACTACTACTACTAACATTCACGCTAATGTGGTCGATCCCATGTCTCTCATACAACAACAGCAACAACCTCATCGACGGGGAGTATCGTCATCTTCTACTACTACTACTACCATTACAACAGAATATTATCATACAGAGAATTGTGGTTTAATTATACAAGAAATGGCACATTCTGCTATATCCATCGCAATCAAGTATAATGAATTTATTGCCTTTGCTAATGAAGGTGTATTACCGGAATTATCAGTATTGGTAGAACGGATGAAGAATGAAATAGGAGTAATGGAAAAATTAGGTGATTCGATAATGATGGAATTGGAGGTTGCGGAAGAGGAGGTATGTAAAGCATGGACAATCTATTATAAACGCATGACTGATTACACCACTAGCAACAACAACACCATTGCCAATAATAAAAAGAATGATAATACATTATTGACGTCATCGTCGTCGGCAGCATCATCGTCCGAGGCTACCGCCGCCACTACATTACATAAAAAGACAAGTAGTGATGATAGTAGTGTTGATCTAGTGAAGGAATGTGCCGATGTATGGATTGAAGAAATGAGGTATCGTATGTCCGTGGCATTCCTATCCTCAGTATGGGAAAAATGTTCATCGGAGTTATCAAAATTATTTCTATCCATGAAGGATGTGGAATGTAATCGACGTATACAAATTAAGGACCTATTAATGAAAATGGCTGATATGCAAAAGCGTATATTGGTCGGTGTACCTTCATTACTTGATCCGGTGTTGTTGGAATTAACTGGATGGAAGATGGAAAAGAAGATTTTGGAAGATGATGTACAATGTTCGATACGTGAAAGAGCACAATCTCTCCAACTTGAGGAGGCACACGCAAAGAAAGCATCAACGACGATGGACTTCAAGTCCAAAAATGCTCCTGGTCTTGAGAATGTAGATGCGGGGATTGGGAACTTTGAATTATCCTCTCCTTTAATTAGTGAATTAATGAGTAAAGCCAAAGTCGTTGAGAAACGTGCAGCCGGGGGGATGATACTTGGTAGTAGTTGGAAAACAAGTTTGGCCATCCATACAGTCGATTCATTCTTACATTTGTTTGAATTACCCCCCACGGCATGCAAGTTACACAGTGGATCGGCACCCGAGGTGGCATTCCAAAATTTAATCCCACCAGTAATAGTCCCCAGTATTGATAGTATGAGAGAGGGGGGTGTCAACAAACCACCGAGTGCAAAGCATTGGTTTGATCATTTAGTACCCACGGAATCATTCGCATTACCTAATTGTACAATTAGTCTTATGGATGAGAAGAAGTATCCGAATGTATTTGAGATTGTAGAAACAATATTGAATAGTGGTGCATCTAAGATGTTATCAAAGACGGGACATCGTAAAATGCAAGTACGGATGGGAACTCGTGATGAGGCACGAGCTTTTGTGTCTGAATTAATGAAACATTGAGGAGTGACGATAGCGTTAAACGAAATATAGAGGGCACAAGTGTGGGTGGAAAAACGGCGGTAAAAGAATGTAATGACGAATAATTTTAGAGAGTTGCCAATTATGTCAGCTACATGGGAGTAATCTTGTCTGGCATATATTAAATTACATTCTAGCCTTAAAAGGACCTCTTACCCGAAGAAAATGGAGGAGGAGGTCGTCCACCAATTGTATTATGATCATAATGTGTTCGTTGATCATCATCAGTTGTTTTCTCTATATGCAAGTCACCATCAAATGTAAATCCACGAAAGGTTTGTGAATTTAATTCACTTTCGCTAATAGGCGGATGACCTGCCGCTTGTTGTTCTTTCTCGTAATCCTCTGTTTCAATGGGCATGCGTTTGAATGAGTCATCAAAATTGGCTGTTGCAACGTCCAATGCTTCGATAGTAATACTCCCCATGGCATCATAATCTAATGAAGGACCGGTATTGTTTTCATTCTTCCAATATCCCCCACCACCCATACCATCAACAACACCAGATAAGTGTTCCTGCTGCTGCTGCTGCTCACTATCATAGTCACCACCGACAGCGGCATTGTTATTATTCTTACTAAATTGCTGCCAGGCCTCACACGGACGTATCGGTGCGGCTATTTGACGCGACCGTAATGCATCAAAGTTAATACGTCGATAGAAAAACTCATGTCGCATTGCACTACGCAGTCCCATGACGCCTAGTCTATTCCGTGGCTCACGCTCAAGCAAGCCTGTAATGCAAGCCTTACAATGAAGACTGAATTGTACTTCCTTTGGAAAGACTAATGGTGCACTACGTAGTCGTCGGAATAATTTTGATCTATCAGTGGTATACCACGGTGGCAATCCAGTCATCATCTCATACAGGATCATACCCAATCCCCAGTAGTCAACACAAAATCCATGTCCACTTTGATTTAGTACCTCCGGGGCCATATACTCTGGTGTCCCACAGGTTGATTTGGCTCCCTGTGTCGGATGACATATACCATCCTTAGCCAAACCAAAGTCACCCAACTTCACATGTCCATATGCATCTAGTAATACATTCTCGGGTTTTAAGTCTCGATATATAATCCCATTTTTATGCAAATGTCCAATAGCCAATAGTAATTCAGCAGCATAAAATCTTGATACCGGTTCTTGGAAGCGTCGATATCGGCTTAAATGAAAGAATAATTCCCCGCCCGGACAATAATCCAATACTAAAAATAACTTATCTGACGTTTGGAATGCATAGTACATTTTCATAATAAATGGATGATCTAGTACGGATAGTACCATACGTTCAGTCTTAGTACGTTCAATTTGTCGTCGACGGACCAAGTGAGATTTACGTAATATTTTCATTGCATATAGTGTACCCGAACCACGTCCACGTTGTTTCTGTACGAGTACAACCTAAAATTTGTGTGTGTGTGTGTGTGTGTGTGTGTGTGTATTATTGGAAGTATTTTTGAATCATGTATTGTATGATTTATGGAGTGAGTGTAGGAATAATATATACAAACATCAAAATTTGTGGAAGGTAGAAAAACAACTTACCCTACCAAAGGAACCACGTCCTAACACTCTCAATGCTGGATCAAACATGCTAACACATGGTCGTTCAGTATCGTCATCGTCGACGTCATTACCACCCTCATCCTCATCTTCTGTTAATATATTGTCAATTAGTATACCATCACGTCGAACAAATGTATCCCAATTTTCATCCTCACCCTGTAATGTTGCTGCGGTTGTTGTTGTTGTTGTTGTTGTTGCTGCTGCTGCTGCTGTCACATTTGACTCACGTAGAAGACGTTCATTCTCATTCTTTTCTTCTTGAGTAAATGGATTGTTGTCGTCTATGGAATATAATATTTCATTTGTCATGCCGAGCTGCTGTTGTTGCTGCTGCTGCTGCAATGATGATATGTCATCATTGATCATTATTTGATTTGTTTCCTTGTCAAGTAGTTGTTCTTGTGTCTGTACTAATGGAAATTGCTTTTTCGAAGTTGTTGCACTTGACAGGAATGACAAGTGTGACGGTAATATTGTTGATATTGATGATTCCCCTTCTCCATTCTCCCCCAACATCATAGCACTAGTAGCAGTAGCCGGAGTATCCATAAATATCCCTATTGATGAATCGGGTGTATAGTATCCAGCACTACTTGCAAAGTCTGAATCCAATCTTGTAGTATCAGAAGAAGTATCAATAGATGAATCCATTTGCTGCTCTTTCAAGATTGGGATGGTTGGTATTTTTCCAACTAACCCAGCAGTAGCAGCAGCATCGTTCTCTTTCGTATTATTTAGATTGTAATAGTTTCTTCTCTTTGGTGTGACATCATCATCAACATCAAGATCATCATTGTCACCACCATCATCATCATCATCGTCGTCGTCGTCATCATCAGTATCCTCTTCACTATCCTCAACCCATGCCTTCTCCCAATCCTCTTCATCATTATTTTGCATTTTTCTTAATAGTACAGCACGTGGACTTGGAGGTGTTATTGGAGGCTCTACTGCTGGACGTTGAGGGGATTGTAATAGTAGATTCGCAATACTTTGTACGACTGTGGGCATAGATCCATTATTTGAAGAAATACCTTCCTCAACGATGACATGTTGTGTTGCTGGCGGTGCTATTTTCGATTGTTGTTGTGTCAAAATTGTCTGGTCTTTTACCTTCGTTGAATTTTTTGGTGTTGATGATGCCGGTGGTGGTGTGGCATTCATCATCGTTCTCTTCCCCATCATAACAACTTTATTTCGTGTACCGGAGAATGAGGACCTCTCTCCTCCTCCTCCTCCTCCTCCTCCTCCCCGGTCTCCTCTTCCTCCTTCTACTGTTCCCCCAGCTATTCCATTGTTATTATTACTGCCCACAGCACGTTGGAACATTAATCCTGCACGACTTATAAATGACGTTGGTGTGGCTGATGGTGTTGTTGTTGTTGAGGATGATGATATTGTTGGTCCTCCGTACGGTTGCTGCGGTGGTGATCCTATAGAAATTGACAATGGCCCAATGCCAACATTATTCGACGAGTCATGTTGCTGCCGTTGCTGCCTTTTTAAGGATTGAGTGTGCACTGGTTGTTGTTGTTGTTGCTGTTGAGGCTGATAAGGAATTTCTCCCTCCAGCACCCCCGCCGGAGACGATGCGACGGATTGATGGTGATTATTCTGCTGTTGATGTTTATTTGCCACTGCCGTCGTCGTCGTTGTCATTGGACCACCCCTCTCATTGTCCGCAGAGGACAGAGGGAGACTAATCCGAGGAACCGAAGCCTCTTGTCCCATTATTACTATTTATACGTGTGTCCTGGTGGTAATGTGGGATTAGATGCAACTTAAAAGAAAATAATACTCCTGCAACACTGGATACCTAGAGGTAGTCGTAGCCGAATTCTCAACACCGGTCCTATACCCCTCCTCTAATCTCGTCGTCCTATCGATGGGCGGCGCGGGGATAATAAGAGGCTGGTGGGCATAGAAAAAAATGAGAGAAATAAGCGCTTTCTTTTCTCTTCATGTCTTGTTCTAAACAATGCTCTTCGAACTGATGGCAATGCTGATAAAATCAATGGTATGAATTATATATGTAAAGGAGTGCTAACGACTACATATTGAAAATAGAAAGACTATAATGTTCTTAAGCACACACACATGATCAAACCAAAAAGTATCCTCAAAAGTCGCCTTCCCCCCCTCGTTTCCTAATTTGTTACAATACTATCTTCCTCAAAAACAGTCCACCATTTTCCATCTTGTATATATATCTCCCCTTTTGCAATACTTTCATCCACACCACCACCGTCTAAGCCATCCCCACTTCGACGACGACCACCACCACCCACAGCAATGACGGTGACGTAACATACATCCGATGGAATTTGAGTATAGCTAATGGAATTGAATTTCACAGTCTTCTTCTTCTTTGTATTTCTTCGTAGTATTGATTCATCAAGCTCATTCACTAGGAGGTTACATGCCTCCATGACCTCACCAATGATAAGTTCATCCCCACCCAAGAAATTAATTACCAATTCATCATCATACCCATCATCATCATCATCAGCATCACCACCACTCATGGAAATGGATGTGGAGGAGGAAGCGGTGGATGATGACGACGCTAATAATGCATCCTTTACTGCCATAATAGGTGCTAATTGTATAACCTTCTCTTCAATACGGTATGATTTACCAGGATCTTGATATAATTCTATCCCTTTACCAGTATATAATAGTTGACAATTCATCTTCTCCAACATTGATTTAATAGCCGTAACATCGTCTAATTCATGCAGTTTGCTATATCGTACAAGTTCCCGTGCTTCACTACTGCCACTGCTACCGCCGCCGTCAGAAGAATATGTTGTTACGCCACTAATTTTAACGGCCGACCGTTTTGCCAATCCGACGCCGCCCTCATTCTCATCGAATGGTTCCGAACCGTATGCCTCGCCCTTGATCAAATTTACAGCCGTGGTCGTCGATGACGACGTATGACCGATGAAATGATGATTGAGATTATTGCGGATGCTACCGTTTCTTCTTCCTTTTATTGTAGACCGTCGTTCCACCACTGCAAATCGTCGTTTCATTGCGGCATTCAAACCGATGGTAATGGATAAAGCGTGTGGTTCAAAGGTGGGCGAGAATGATGTGACAATAATATGGCGACTGCTTACGAGCAGTAGTGCGGCGATGGCCGCCAGAATCCTCCGTGTCGTCTGCATCGACAACAACATCCGTAGTATATATGATATGTGGAATGTGTCGTGGCCGTGCGTAGTCGTACGTATGGGCAAGAAAATGATGAGTGCTCCCCGCCAAAACACGTGGACACGCTTCAACATGTATGTATGATGCATGCCTTCGTCTAAATTAGATCGAATACGGAGATAGGTAGTACCAGAGAGACAAGGATAATAAAGCAGAAGCGCCAAATATCGTCAAAGTCAACGGAACGCTAGCATCAAAACAAATAGTAATATAACGGCAAGAGAAGAAGAAGAGTAGATTGAAAGAGATGAGACGTAACGATTCAGAGAATTCCTTCATTAGTGGTGCCGAGGAGGGGCCCGTGAAGGATTATCGAGATTATCGTGTTCGTAAGTCAGGTCTTATTGCGTAAGTTCATATACTTTTAGTCTTAAACTATTGTTCAGAGACGATGGTGCGCGAATGTCCACCGACCGAATGTTTTATACTAATCGAATCATCGCACCATGACATCTTCAAACTTGTTTCCCCCTTCACCAACCTTACATTACTTACACTACGCACTATACATATTATATATGATGTAGCACGGTGAACTGGACACATGTAATAGGGACCTACCTTCCCACCATGTTCATTGTGGGGATAGGGGTATTATTCGCACAAATTATTCATCAGGTCATAACCGACCTATCAAAGAATGTTACACACAAGGCATCTCCGGCGACGATTGATTTTGGTATCGAAACATTCATCGCAGTAGTACAGGGTGTATATGATATATTACGTAATCTAATTGGACATTATATTGTCCTACCATTACAAAGTGCCGGCGAGGACGGAGGAGGAGGAGTCAATATTATGATGCATAATATATCACCGCATGTCAAGGTAACAGTCCTCGTACTGATTATTATTGGTGTTATAGTGACTAATGACAAACCGACATATATGTTAGCATTCAGTACCTTCAAGGCACCCGAAAGTTGGAAGGTTAGTCATGCCGAAATCATACAAATGATGAAACATCAACATTGCTTCACGGATGACTCGATTGAATTTATGACACGATTACTAGAACGTAGTGGCACCGGACAGAGTACCGCGTGGCCACCCGGCATAGTACAATGTTTAAATGGCAAAGTTACCGATCGGAGTATCGAGGCTAGTCGAAAAGAGGCCGAGACTGTGATTAGCGATATTGTCGAGTCGGCATTACGTAAGGCCAAACTACACCCGAGGGATGTAGATGTACTCGTTATTAATTGTAGTTTATTCTCGCCCACGCCAAGTTTGTGTGCCATGGTAATATCGAAATTTGGTATGCGTCAGGATATACAAAGTTTTAATCTATCAGGGATGGGATGTGGTGCATCATTAATTAGTATTGGTTTGGCGAAGGACTTACTCCAACGTCGTCGTTTTCGGGGAGGTAAGGCATTGGTTATATCCACTGAGATTATTACACCAAACTTGTACATGGGGAATGAACGTGGCTTCCTATTACAGAATACATTATTCCGTTGTGGTGGAGCAGCGATTGTATTATCAAATAGTTGGAGTGATGGTCGTAGGGCATGGTATAAGCTATTACATACTGTACGAGTACAGAGTAATTCCGAGGAGGCATATAATTGTGTCTACGAGGCACAGGATGAGGATAATCAGCGCGGTGTACGCTTATCGAAGGATATTGTCAAGGTTGCAGGCAAGTGTATGGAAAAGAATATGACAACGATTGGTCCGTATGTTCTTCCATTAAGTGAACAAATACCAGTTGTCACGACACTGGTACTGCGGTTCGTTATTAAGATTATTGGTAAGCTACTTATTATGAATGGTCAAGAGAAGTTAGCATCGAAACTTCCCAACAAGAAGCATTATGTACCAGACTTTAAACGTGGGATTGATCATTTTTGTATCCATGCCGGTGGTCGGGCAGTAATTGATGGGATTGAGAAGAATATGAAACTGGAATTATTCCACACCGAACCATCACGTATGGCATTATTAAATTATGGTAATACTAGTTCATCATCGATATGGTATGAAATGGAATACATCCAAGAACAGCAGAAGACGAATCCATTAAAGAAGGGACATCGTGTTATGCAGGTTGCATTCGGTTCGGGGTTTAAATGTACATCTGGTGTATGGTTGAAATTGTAAAAGCAATTTTTGTTGTAATCAAAACAATGTCTAGGCTCTATGGGGGAGTCCAAGGGTGTAGGCTGTGGTGGAGTTTGAGGATGGGGATGGGAGGTCTATAAAAAGCACAAAATACGTCCATTTTGTGATTTTATACGACAAATCAAAATAGCATGAATATTGGGGATTAAGCTCATGTCGGGCAGCAAAGTGATAGCGCTATAAAGAAATAATACAATATCTAGAAAATAATGTGCCTGTTAATGTAAGTATTGCAAATGCACGTGTGTCACTTGCTACACGTAGTATGGACCAATCCAAATACCCTCCTGAATCCATGGTTCCATAACGTATATTGTCAAGACAAACATAATAACAGCGAGGAAGATAGAGATAGGCAAGGCAGGTAATGCATGATGGAATACTGCCAACAGAATGAGTGTACCACCTAGACCTGCTAATATTGACAAGAAGCATGCCACAAAGGCTGCAAAGCCATTCATGCATGCCTTCGAAACAAGGACAGAGAAAAAAATAAAGTCTCCTAGTCCCAGTTTGATGGTATTATCTGATGGATGATGATCAGCAGTCGTCTGAATATTAGTATCATCATTTGGTATTACTTCCATTACTTTTCCATCTTCCTCATTCACAAGAAGGGTACGCTTCACTTGACCATCTCGATTATAAATCACATATCGTAGCCTGCCATTATTCTGTGTAGTTTCAATCCAACCACCATTTCTTGGTAGAATTACCTCAACATTCATTTGCAATTCCATTGCACTAAATTGATGCTCTTGTTGCAAATATGCAGTTGGTGATGAGGTATCAAGTGAGGTAATTGCTGATGTCAAGGTATTGTCAGACGAAATGACGATTGGTAATTTGTATATCCTGGCAATAGCCAGTGGTATTATTGTAGTTGTTGTGTTTGTGTTTGATGAAGATACATGCAATGAACTTGTTGATAGCGAGACTGATGTGTCATTTTCCAATGTTGCATTGTTTGTCTTGTTGCTGAATGATACTCCTCTCTCGCCTTGGAGCGAAGTTGGACATGCTGCTGTCTTTTCATTACTGACATTGCTCACGTTATCTGTGTCATTGTCATCGCTGTCACAATTGCTGTCAGCGCCGCCACCACGCAACATCAATGGAGGTTCGACGGTGTCGTCACTGCCATTATTTATTATTTGTCCATTGTTCCTCTCCTCGATTGTATCATGTCGTCGCGAGTGATGCCTTCGTCCCGGACGCGTAGCATTATCTGCTAATCTTGCCTCATATAACAAACCAGGTATCGCTGGTGCATCATCCTTGGACATGAGCTTAACCAGCGCCTTTAATGGTCCACAGGGTGACAATACAGCGAATAGGTCATATAATGCAAGCATGATAAGTAATGCCCATGCCATCCAATCATTAAAGTATGATATTTGCCATGCCACAATTACCGAGGATGCAATTAGGTATCCCTGTGTTATGTACGTGGGTACCCCTTTTTGGTAGAATATAGCAACAACACCCACAATTGCAAAGTTATACATTGTAATATAGAATGATATTTGATCAATGGGTAATTGATACTTGTTCATTGCAACCATGAATATGATCCCACCTAATAATCCCAACAGTATCGTTGACGCGAATATCATATATCCAATTAATATCTTTAAACATTTGTATTTGTATAGTAAAACAATGACAAATGTCAGCATTGTGAGAACACAAACAATAACTAATGCATTCACTAGACCCAATCCTAAATTCGTCACGGCACTTTGATCATCCGACAGTGTAAATATTTGATATGTTTTATCAAATGCTGCCTCCCCCCTGGCCCTTGTTGCGTCAGTGTTGATATATTGTACGGCCAATGAGGCTAGTATCATTGTTAAACATACTGGTTTGACTACGGCATGGAAGGCGGATGCTCCGTAAATTAATTCATTCATGGAAATATTATGGTTGGCATTGGTGGCATTGGTATTTGTATCGCTTCTCCTTCTTCCTTCTTTATAGCACCTCCACCACCAAAAATGACGCCGACTGCGACGACTTGGCACCATCTCCACCTCCAACATGTTGGCAACGTTGTTCATGTATTACGAACAAATAGACACAAATCTCTCAAAAATCACAATTATGGACAGTTTCATGCTCTATTTACGTACATTGTGGGGTTATTTACACCGGCCAAGACCCTCTATCGAAGATGCATTGGACAATGGAAGCATGTGAGTTACAATGAATCCTCATCTTCGACGTTCGCCCACCAACAATCATTTAAGATGGGTATGTATTATAATTCTTGTCGTGGCGTTATTATCGGACGGTGAAGCAATGACAATAACAACAACGACGACACCATCACTGATGAGGAAGCTGAGTACAAAACCTCCATTTCTACTCAGTGATCTCCCAACCCCATCATTCATCATTGATACACGAGCGCTATTCCGACAACAGCAACAACCGCAACTGCAACAGCAGCCGCAAAATGTTGTCGCATCATCGATAAACATATTATCACCGTTCGTACCAATAATTTCAATTCCTTGTCCAGAAGGGAATGGTGATTTACTTCTGCTCCGTCCAACAATGATTGGAGGTATGCATCAATATAACGATGAAAATTCAAATCCAAATTGCAATGCGATAGTAGAATGTAATTTTGGTGTCATTGAAGGACAGGCAGCAATTGGGTATATCCATTCCTCGGTCATTCGTACACGTTGTGACAACGATGATACATCATCTGATGATGACGATGATGATGATGATGATGTCGATGTTGTCGATGATGGTGCATCAACAACATTTCTTGCTGAAATTGATGCGACTCCAACACTATGTGCTGGACCGGCCAAACTCGTACTTGGATTAAATAATCATCATGTTGGTGGATACTATTGGGCACGAAGTTCCGGTGCTGGATCGTCCATGGAGGCTCCTGGAGTATCATTTGGCTATAGTGGCAGCAGCAACACCAGCAGCAATAGGGGTGGATTACTTCACTGGACAGATGCAAATGGTCCAAGGGCATGCAATTCAAATGATGGCAAACGTAGTGAATGGGTTAATTTCTTACGATTGGGTGATACTGTACAATTAGTCCCAACGAATGGACAGGAATCGATATTACAGTTTGTTCAACGATATGGGTCTCAACAACCAACATCGAATGTTGATGATGATGCATTACTTATGTCATCAACACGCATCTTTGGGATTAGTTCACATGGACGACCGATGGGGAGTGAACCAGAGGTTGTTTGTGTATGGAACAGTTTGAACACAACAAAGTAAAAGTGTAAGGCTGATGGTTTTGTTATTCGATAAAATGTGTATTTAATTCATTTTTTACGATGAAAAATCCTTGCCCGCACTTCCACCCCCCCCAGCCCCCAACCGAACCCACACACCCGTCTCTATCTTAACAACAGATACAAAAACCTTTTTTCTCCGATGTCGTCTCATCATCAACTCCTACCGTTCTCTCAATCGGCATACCGATAATTTTGGATCCCAAATCGAGATTGTCAATAGTATCATTACTAATTGCCATTTCCAGTGCCTTGGATACCTTACCACCACTATGTAAAAGTAACATATTCACCGCTTTTGTTGTGTTCGGTTCAAATACAAATCCTTGATGCTCATGTGATAGCTTAAGCTTTAATATTATTATTATACATGATAGGGGTAAAAAAATGGTAGAATAAGAATTTTACGAGGCGGAGGAAGAAATAAAATGAATGCATAGGGTATGTCTTTCAACGAAAGAAGCACTGGACTGACCGTGAGATGGGGTGGTTGTTTATTCAATGGTTGTACTTTACCACCGATATTCATAAAGTCACTGCAGTGGTAGGTAAGTACGGCAGCGACAGTAGAATAGCCGCAGTAGAGCACCCACACCCACACACAAGCACAATCAAATACATGAGAAAAGTAAAAAAAGAGCACATAAAAGTAAATATAATTCATTAATATGTATACACACACACAAAAAAAACTCACGCATCGTCTAAACATAGTTTGAAAAATAATCGACAATGCAATTCATTCATCATTGAATCTGTATAATCATCTCCTAAATCAATTGGTTGCAATCTTCGTACAAACGAGATTTGTTTCGTGTGGTAGTAGTAGTGTGTGTGTGTGTGTGTGAGGTAAGATTTTGAATTCGTAAAAAAAACACGAGCATACGACAATAATATATTTTTCATAACGAGAACAAATAAATATATATAGAAAGTATGTTGCGCTTCATATATATATACCTATCCAGTGTAGATCGATAATCCATGCCAGTTTCTTCGAACAATTCCCTAGCCGCGCCCATCTTACATGCCCGCATGAGCAATTCTGGACCTTGAAGAGTAGTACCGCTCTGCGCAATTACACGGTAATAATCGTCTTTATCCACATGTCCACCCGGTGCCTGATAATGCGGACCCTTCTTCTTCTTGCGCGTGCAGTACAGGAGGAGTAATCCATGGAGTGGATGCGTGGCGAAGATGAATGCCTTATAGTCATCTTTCAAGTACTTTTGCACGACATCTTCATTGTTGCTAATGTTTCTAGACATGGTTCCAGTTGCTGCCGATAATGATATTAATGATGATGGCCGAGGAGAAGATGGAGATGCTATGGAATTCAAGTTGGTACGAATCGATTTATCAGTGACCGATGATGATGAGGATGATGATTCGATAATAATAGTACGATTGTCCGCTAGACGGCCGAATAAGCAATAATGCTCAAGACAAAAGTAGTGTTGATTATGTATGACTAACGTGACAATGGAGATGATTGCAATACACAGTCCAAGGAATAATCGTTGAACGCCGCTAGATATTATTGACATGAACAATTGTGCATGTCATGTATCGTTTTACCTCTCAACTTTTGCGGATTAGATATGCGATGATAGGGGCTTCGTCCTTAGCTTATCCCGCCAATTCTCCTCATCTTGGTTCTTACCTCTCTCCCCACCGCGACGATACAAAGGCGACATGCATGATTGCGGGGATACCAGAAAGAGTCATGCGTCGACGACGTTGCATGTTTCCGCACAAGAATTTCTAACTCATCTTGGCCTACCGACGGTTCATCCTCTTTGCGGCAGTGGCAGCAACGATACCGTCGACGATGATAATAAAAGAAGCGATGATGATGACGACATTGCTACTGCTCTGAAAAAGAAGACAGAGCTTGATTATATCCTAGCAAGGATTAATGATGGCTCGATCTTTGAATTGCCCAGCCTCGCTGATGGCACTGCGTCCTCCATCATCAACGACATGCCGCCACACGCAACAACAACATCATTACCACCACCCAAGGTGGGTCCGATGCCGTTACTAGAATTGCACGACAATTCCATCTACGAATTACTACTAACTCTCGCAGCCATGACGTCATCATCGATAGCAATTATGGAATTATGGTTACGTTTCGTCGCTGTATTTATCTGCCCAGTGTGTACATGTTATTTGATCCATTGTGAGGTTGCATACTTTACATCATCATTAACGGCAACACCATCAAGATCTTCGGCTACAACAACAACAACAGCAACAACAACAACAGCAACAACAACAACAACAACAACAACAACAACAACAACAAGGGCAACAACAAATACGACGTCGAAAATTGCATTAGTGATAAGTATATTGGGATTATCAAGTTCGATAGTAATATTCACGGACTCATTATATGTCTACGAATATGGAAGAAGATTTGGTTTATCATTGTTTATTCTATCTAGTGTATTAGCCATTCGATGTTCTGCATCATCATCATCATCATCATCATCTGTCTCGATAATACTTCATCGATGTACAATATCAGTACTAATTGCTGTTACTATTGTCATTTATTTACAATCAGACGGTAACACTATTATATCAGCAGCAAACATGACTCCTACTCCTAGTCTACTATTATCATCATCATCATTTAAAAATCCCTTACGACAAATTTCACATCCAGGCATTGATATACCAAATTTTAATGATGGAATATACTATTCCAAATCAAATATACTCGTACGATCAATTATATCACACTGGCCTACACACTCACGAACATATACTACAACTGATGGCAGTGGTGGTGGTGGTGGTGCTACGCCCTACTTGGTAAATGGCGATCAACGTACCGGTATACCATTTGTTGTCAATAAAGTAAAAAATCAAGAATATATTCGTGTGTATACACAAAATATGTATGATGATGAATACTTGGCACTTGATATTGCATTTCCATATTCTGATAAAAATTATACTACTACTACTACATCTGATAATGATGACAATGATAATGTACAATTATTTGTTCATGATATAACCAAACCTGTGTATCTACTATTACATGGTCTCAACGGTGGAAGTCATGAACAATATGTTATGGATATGGTACGACGTCGTCGGGACGAGGGTAGTACAGTAATTGTATTTATTGCAAGAGGGATGATGGATACTGCAATTACTAAATGGAATACATTCCATGGTGCACGGACTGGTGATATTGATAGTGTAGCACGGTCAGTGCGTAATGGATTAGAGTCACTTGCTACTGCAAATAATAATAGTAATCGTCCAAACAATGAACGACAATTATTGGCAGGTGTAGGATATTCCATGGGTGCAATCATACTCTCCAACTATGTGGCACGATCGGGTGATCATTGTGCGCTGGATACTGCCATGGCGATTAGTGGCGGATTAGATATGCGACAGCAGATTAATGCGAAACGTAGTATGAGATTATGGCAACCAATACTTACATTAGGTTTACGACAGGATATATTATTAGGAAAGTACGGTAGACATTACAAGTCACGACTAACGAAAGATCAAATGTTTGGTTTACTACGTGCTACATCTATTTCGGAACTTGACGTTGAAGCCATTGTGACGTATAATTCATTTAATAGTCTTATGCATTACTATTCCGAAATGTCAGCGATGGGTGATCGTGAACCAGAGTTTAATCTGTTAGGTCCTCCTCCTACTACTACTACGGTGAGTAGGAGTAGCAATGAGTGGGGTAGAATCGGTAATGTATCCATACCATTTGTAGTCCTTCAGGCATTAGATGATCCCATTGTTGGTTGGCGAACCGTGGGTACAAGTAATCCACAGAATCTGGTAGACTCGGGCTTTGGCAATGTTATGCTTTTGCTAACCAAGGCGGGAGGTCATGTGGGATGGCCAATAGGACTTAATCCGTCAGAATCCTCTTGGAAATGGATGAACAATGCTGCTCGTGATTTTGTTATAGCGACTGATATTGCCAGAAGAGAAATAGATACAGCTCAATTGTGATATATGTGTTTGTAGGTAGATGATTATCAATCTGAAAACCATGAGATCTAGAGAGAATAGAGAAACACATCTTGTCCATACTATAGTGCTGAACAAAACACTTATTTTATTCATTTCTATCGTGCTTATCAACACTATCGCTCATAGTAGGAAGCGCTCCTTTGAGTAATTTCGTTCAAATCAACCCAATGAATCCCACATCCATATTGTGGAATCATCTTTAACAGCAACTAACTGTGAACCGTATGGATTAAACGCTACCATTCTCACAGTCGATAGGTTGTCTCTATCGCCACCGGTAATGGACGACAGTGTTGTACTTGTTGTTAGACTGCAACTGTGCGTATAATCTGGACAGGAATCGTTTTTATTATTATTATCCTTGTAATTATCATCAATATCATCAGTGTCAAATTCTGAACTGTCATCAATTTGCCATACCCTAACCTCGCCACATTCATTACCACATGCCAAGATGGTGTAATCTGGACCTGGACTTTCAAAACGTATATACCAACTTGAACAATTATCAAGTTGAAATTCACGTAAAAATATAATATTTGATGGGATAGTACGTGTAGTAGTATACACTGCCTTCTCATTGATGGAAGTAACTACTACTGGTTTCCATAATACTATTACATTACTAACAGCAGATTTTGATAATATAAGATCACCAATAAATTGAACACAGTCTATATATTATATACAGATAGAAATGACAATGATATTTTTGGTGAGAGAACGATGATAGAGACGTTATTAGGATAGAGTAAGTAACACACAAACTCAGATTTTTTAATACCGTTTGTAACAACTTACCAACATAATTCGTATGTGCCTTGTTGGTAGAAAAGTATGGAAATTGTTGAAATACTGTATCAAAGGTTGTTCGATCATTTCTCTCTTGTCGACTTTGTTGCCGTTGCTGCGTTGTTGATGGTATTCTTTCGCTATTACTACAACTACTACTATTGCTTTTGCCCATATCATTGGACCAATTGCTGGGTATAACAGATTGACTTTTACACAATGCCATTTTAACAGCAATACCACCTCGTCTATCATTCTCATCATCAGTCGTATTAGAGGTAGTTGTCGTTGCCGTCGTCGTCGCATTATTATTGTTCTTGTTCCTATCGCTACAACTATTATCAATAATAGTCTTGGTAGTAATCATGTCACCAATATTCCATAATTTTATCATATTATCCATCCCACCACTCACAAATTGCTTTCCACTATCATGCCAGGCAATACTTAATACCTGTCCTCGATGTCCAACATGTCCAGCAAATATTGCCAAATTTACACCACCACCACCACCACCATACCGCTGTTGCGATTGTATATTCCATAATCGTATCGATTCATCCTTGGATGCGGATAATAGTAAAAAATCATCCATCGGACTAAACTTCAAATCCGTTACATCGTTCCCGTGTCCGTAGAGCGTCATATGTATTGCCCGTTCGTTGGTGTCTATGATTTTGATTATACCGCGCGTTCCGCCCAAGCAGAGTAATGGTGGACCATCATTCATCGAATTATCCATATTCCTCCTTTGTCGTTTCATACTTCTACGTTGATTATAATATTGTTTTTGATGTTGTTGTTGTTGTTGTTCTGTTCCAAAATTTACAATGCCATTACTCTTCATCGTTGCATTTGCGGTAGTCATCGTTGTTACACCACTAACCATCAATGGCACACCCGCACGACTACCCCGTCCACCAAAGGCACAGGTATAGAATATTTCGCCCCCATCGACATCGCGATATACTTGACGTGCCGATAATTCACCATTTGATGATGATGACGATGATGATGCGCACTTTTGATTCGTTTTAATTTCATATATCGTTGCATACGGACCTCCGCACGTTGCGAAGATCGCAGAAGAAGAAGCCGTATCGCACCCGTCGTGACCGTCGTCATCGCAGTCGTCGAGGACGGCACTACTGCGGCCGCCGCTCGCATGTAAGTGACGCGAAAAGGCAACGCAATAGATGGGATGGCCGTGTCCTTCTTTCACGGTGGTGCAGTGGCCGCTGCTGCTGCTGTCCGCGAAGGAGGAGGAGGATGTCGATGGTCGTCGAGCGCGGGCATTTTTCATTTTCCATTTTGTGTGATGATGAGACCCCGCCAGCGACACATCATACACACAGGAGACGCAAGGAGTCGCCTTAGACACACGTCCGAAGGCCCGGACAGGATTGTTTGTCCGAATAGTGACAGTGTTTGTCCGAATAGTGACAAAATATACTTAACGATAGTGACGTTTAGATTTCTTTCGCTATTTATTAATGAGAAGCGCGACTCATTTCTCCCTTCCGGTTCGTAAATTGTCCTCTTTTGGCTTCCCGCCGAGACGTTGAGTCTAAAACGACTCCATGATGATGCCGGCAACACCAAGAATCCAAAATCAACGACCATACGAATAGCTATATAGATGCCACTTGATGCCACGATGTGCGTCGTGGGAACAAGCCAAGATTACGGATCTACACATCCCATACTTCGCGTCGTCGATGACGATGATGATACGACAATAACAACTCGCAACCTCGGTATGAAACAACAAAAGGAGCAAACATTACAGAGACACTTATCGTTATTTGATCTCGTTGCCGTTGGGATAGGGGCCACGGTAGGCTCCGGCGTATTCGTACTCACCGGCTTCATTGCGCACACTCTCTCCGGCCCGGCCGTGTCATGCTCCTGGTTAGTGGCAGGACTTGCCGCGTGTCTCTCTGGATTGTGTTATGCCGAATTAGGCGGACGGTATCCGTCGGTCGGGTCGACTTATGTGTATGCAAAAGAAACAATGGGGACGTATGCATCGGTCGTTGCGGCCGCTTGTTTGACATTGGAATATATCGGAAGGTAGGTGTGGATTGGAGCATTATTTTCACTCGTACATGATGCGAATAAATATGATTTGTGACAACTCACATCATTTTTTCCCTCATTGAAACTTTACCCCACAAAAGTGCTTCTGCCGTGGCAAGAGGCTGGGGAGATAAAGTGGTAGTGTATTTAAAGTTGTTTGACAATCATGATGACGATGATGTCGAAAAGCACCTTAATTATGGTATATCATCATCATACTACCAATTATTCATATTTGCATTAGCACCTGGCCATGGTCTTAACTTTGCCGCCTTCCTTGTATCCACGGGAGCTGTATTATTACTACTGGCCGGAGTGAAAGAAAGCAAATATGTAACAAACATTGTTAGTAGTATAAAAACAATGCTTATACTTTTCATCGCTGCACTAAGCTTGGCATTAATGAAGAAAGATAATTTTATACCCTATATCCCTCCAGAGTTTGGTACTGCGGGTATTATTCGTGGTGCAACCTCCTCGTTTTTTGGTTATGTGGGATTTGATGAGATATGTTGTTTGTCAGGTGAAGCTATCAATCCAAAGCAAAACGTACCACGATCAATTATTATTACATTACTGATTGTCACTACATTATATGTATCAGCGTCATTAGGTCTATCGGGCATGGTGCCATATCAAGAGATAAGTGAGGCCAGTGCATTCCCAGATGGATTCCGATATCGTGGATATAACATTGCGGCTGATATTACAGCCATTGGGGAATTGGCTGTGTTACCACTTTGTGTCCTAGTGACGATTATGGCACAACCACGACTTACCTATACTATGGCATTGGATGGTATACTCCCTACATTATTTGCCGAGCTTGATGAGAAAAATAATCTTTTCAAAGGCACTATATTATCAGGCATTGTTATGATAATCATAGCTACAGTTGTGCCATTTATACATCTTGATGATATAATATCGTCAGGGATATTGATAGCATTCACACTCACAAATACAAGTGTGATTTTGGTTAGATGTTCATCACCAAAGGATAGGCCATATACGCTCGAACGACTGTTGATTGCGTTTCACCTGTTATCAATTGTTTCTGGTTTATTAATCAAGGAGATTACTATCAATGCAATTCGAGGGTTGACACTTCTCTCTTGCATTGTAAGTATTATAATTGTTGGAAATTGGATACGAAAATGTCCACAAGTAGACGAAACCAATGTTGAGTTTTATCTTACACCAGCTGTACCAATATTGCCACTGTGTGGTTGCTTTGTGAATATACTACTAATAACACGAATGGAATTTGGTGTATTGGGATTTCTTGGTGGGTATATAGGTTTAGCATTGCTTGGACATTATTGTACGCAGAAAAGCAACAGAACACAACAACCATTGGCCATGGACTGATTTTCAAATCTGCAATATGTTTCTAGGTGATGAGTCAAGACCGGTGAGGATGGTCGAGTCAAGTCTCTCGCATTTGTTGCAGTGGTTATCAGTGTTGCTGGTGTGGGAACCTACTATAGCAAAAACAGCTTTCAATCATCGCCCATAATGATGATGTGAAGAAGTCAGCTATACAATATCGGCTGATTGCGATTGTTTTGAACTTCATTCGATCAAAATTATATTGCTGCGTCGACCTCTTTGTACTTGTACAAAATTCAGAACATTGGCCTGAGCAAATCCATATTCTGTCGTTTCTTTGCCATTTCTGCTTCATATCGTAAGTATCTTCCACTAAATGTTGCGAAGTACACAGCCGACGATGCAGCTATTACAATTAGTAGGTAGAATGAGAATGTGTATGGTGGACGACCACTTCCAAGTACGAGTGCGGTCCCATCATCATTCGAAGTTGTCTCCCCTGTAGCATTTGCTGAAACTCCAACATTACTAACAAACTTAAATAGTGGTATAAATAATGCACTAAAGAAACTACAACTCAGTTGCAATATAACAAGGACAGTATTCTCACTTAGAGGATAGACAGACTCTACAGCAAGTTCTGCAGTAATGGGTAGTAACGGACCTAAACATCCTGATACCACAAGTAATGACCATCGAACATTTCCCGCACGATGTTCATCTAAACTAACACCACATTCAGCTAATGCAATTACACTAAGTATGGCAAGAACCAATGTTATTACAAAGTATGATCGTGACCTATCAGTAATGGTACCAACAAATATTGATGAAATCATTATTATCAATTGGAATAATGCTCCGATGATAGCAACGTAGATTGATGCCGTGGATATATTGTTATTTTCTGACTGTTGTTCTTGCTGATTATTGTAATCGCCACGAACAAGATAATCAAGGTAGGTTGATAATACATTAATAATAATACCCACACAAGTAAACATAACAAGACAATGTGAGAAACCATTACTAGCGAAGCATGCCCGTGCGGCACGGAAAACTTGATCATCACGTATATCAATATTTAAATGATGCGGTGTTTGTGTTACTGTTGGTTCTGCACCGTCGTAGTAGTATTCACTATCGTAGTATGATGATGATGATGATTCGTCAATTATTGTATATGGTGAACCGAGTAAAAGTTGCTGATCATTCGACGAATCATGTGCTGATGAATACAACTTTGTTGATGCTGCGATTGGAGATTGGTTATTACATTGTGATGAAACATGTCGTCGTAGAAGAGACCGAGCGGATGCATTAACACTTGTACTACTTGCTCCAATCTTGTTGCTACCAATTCCCTTCTTCCATCTTGTATCAAATTTATCATCGGTATTGTCCCTTATTTTGCACTTTGCAGAATTACTACGATGACAATCTTCATTACCACCACCACCACCACCACCAACACCGTCATTGACAACGAGTAGACTTGATGATGCTCTATGCAATATATCTCGCACACTAACCTCGAACGTCCCACGCATAATTCGTGAACTACCACTGGGTGGGGTAGGCGGTGCATCTTCTAATTGCAATGCGGTGCCAATGAAGGCAAGTACGCTAAACAAACTTAGCAAACCGAAGTAATTAACAATTTGTGATGGGCTTTGGACGTACAATGCGCCGACGATGAATGCTAATCCAACGCCTAGTTGATTACTATTGAGCATGATGGACGTGGCTAACGTACGTTCATTATTAGGAAACCATGCCGCGCTTAGTAAGGCAGGCGTGCATTGAAATAGCGGATTTGCAAATCCACCAAAGAAGAAACCCAAATATAGCGCGTAGGTACCTGGCATACCATGATGCCAATTGGTAAAATGTAGTATGGGCGGTAGTCCACCACTCTTAACAAGATTGCCCACCATATTAAAGAATGCACCCAGGACGATAGTCCGTCGGAGTCCCAATCGTCCTAATATCCAAGGTTCGAGCGCAGTGCCCACACTACTCGCCACTAAGAAGCACGTGACCAACGCTTCTGGTTGGATAAATCGTTGTATATCATTGTCCTTGGCATATATGTAGTCATCATTGGAATTGTATGCCCAGATAGTGATCGTGGATATAGGAGCGACGCTTAGGCCTGTCCAATCGGATAATAGATTTAATGTGGAGAGGTAGAGTAGCATGATCCAACGCTTGGGGTATACTCGATACCCGTAGTTTTCATTTGTTGTTGTTGTTGATCCGCCAACTTCGCCCATTGTCGAAAGGTTGCCGTCATTGTCGTCGTCGTCATCGTCGTGAATGGTAAGGAAGTTGTCGATGTTGTCGTCATCGTTGTCATTGCGGCGTTGACGACTACTTCCAGTATTTTTAGTCATTGCTCCGTTGGACTAGGGACAAAGAGGAGCGAGGAAACAATGTTTATACTATTTCATCCGGTGTTGTTGCCTCGCCTCGGCTCGGGCCGACTTGGTACGTCGCGTTTCTGATGTTTGGAGGAAACGCATTATACACATACTTTAAGAGAGGCGAAGCACACCAAACACACAGAATTTCAATAAATTGACAATTGACACCCTAACACAACCAACCTTCCATTATCTGCGGAGTAATAGCAGATCTACTATTGCTTCTATCATGCAGCAAGGTCAATCGAAGACTAAAATAATAATGGTTAATGCTGCTTTCGTTGAAGGGTGCTGCCGCAGTAGCAGTCGTCGACGTCATCGTTCTTTTTTACGTGCTGCATTCTTCTCATCATCATCCACCCCTGCCTACACTAAGCCACGCAATGTTGAATTATGGGAAGAACTTGCATCTAAAGAATTATTATCCACATCTTCTAAGTCATCATCATCCACAACTGCAACAAGGACGGTGGATACACTCCGAACACAACGCACTACGCCCGAGGGGATTGCAATCCAGCCCGTTTATTACAATCTACAACAACATGTCTCTAGCAATGACGATGACAGTAGTGGTAGTCAACGGCCACAAATGCCGGGCATCAAACCATACACACGTGGACCCTATGCAACCATGTACGCCACGCGTCCATGGACGATACGTCAATATGCAGGCTTTTCTACCGCGCGAGAATCGAATGCATTTTACAAGGCCAATATAGCATCTGGACAACAGGGACTGTCCGTGGCATTCGATTTACCCACACATCGTGGGTATGATAGCGATCACGATCGTGTGGTGGGCGACGTAGGGATGGCGGGCGTCCCCATAGATTCTATATTAGACATGAAGGCATTATTCGATGATATACCATTAGAACGAATATCCGTTTCGATGACGATGAATGGTGCCGTATTACCGATATTGGGGATGTACATCCAAGAGGCGATCGAACAACAGGAGGCATTGGGCTCTAGGTCCGAGTTTCGAGAGGGTGGTAATAGTATTGGTGGTGGTGAGTCATCGTCGTCGTCGTCGTCATCATTATCATCGTCTGGAGATGATAAGAAGGACTCCGTGTTAACATCTCTCCGTGGGACAATACAGAATGATATACTCAAAGAATTCATGGTCCGGAATACATACATTTATCCGCCCACACCATCCATGGATCGTATCGTGGCAGACATTATTGGGTATATGGCTTTAAATATGCCAAAATTTAATAGTGTGTCTATATCCGGGTATCATATGCAAGAGGCAGGCGCGGATGCGGCACTTGAACTAGGATTTACTATTGCCGATGGATTAGAATATATTAGGACTGCTGTGAATGGTGCTGGTTTGCACGTGGATGATGTTGCTCCTCGATTAAGTTTCTTTTTCGGTATTGGTATGAATTTTTATATTGAGGTAAGAAAAGCGCTGCATCTGTTTTGTTATATCATATGCCATATACGTGGCATTATTATTGTACAGTGATTTTGTTGTTGTTGCGACGATGCCACCTCTGACTTTTTGATGCTATCTTATGTATATAATGGTGCACAAATGAATAAATACAGATTGCTAAACTACGTGCCGCACGTCGACTGTGGTCGACCCTGGTTGAGAAGCATTTCCAACCCAAGAAGACAAGCTCTCTATTACTACGAACGCATTGTCAAACGTCGGGATATACTCTTACTGAACAACAACCGTTAAATAATATCATACGAACAACGATAGAGGCACTTGCTGCCGTACAGGGTGGAACACAAAGCTTACACACAAACAGTTACGACGAGGCCATTGGTCTACCGACTATCCAAACTGCACGTGTGGCGCGGAATACGCAACTAATATTGCAAGAGGAAACAGGGATATGTGATGTTGCTGATCCATGGGGTGGATCTTACATGATGGAAAGTCTTACCGATGAACTTTCCGAGAAGGCAATGTGCATTATAGACGAGGTTGAGACTGCTGGGGGGATGACTGCATATATAAATAGTGGCATGGCTAAACTACGTATCGAGGAGAGTGCTACGAAGAAGCAGGGACGAATTGATTCAGGACAGGAGGTGATAGTTGGGGTGAATAAGTATCGACTTGATGCTGATCAGGAGAGGGAGGGACGTCAAGAAGTATTACAGATTGATAATAGTGCAGTGAGACAGAAACAAATAAATCAATTGAATGAGTTAAAGCGAACACGGAATATGGAAGATGTTTTGGCGGCGTTGTCTGCTCTCGAGGCTAGTGCCAAATTAGAAGTCAGTACTAGCAGAGGTGACAACCCCAACAATCTATTGGCCCTAAGCATACATGCGGCGAAAGTTCGATGTACTCTTGGTGAAATATCCTTAGCTCTTGAAAAGGCGTGGGGTCGACATGTACCATCATCAACCATCGTTCGGGGTGCATATTCTTCTTCTTTTTCATCACAGAGTGAAAAGAATGAATCTGAATATGAACATGTATTGAATGAGGTGAAAAAGTTTGAGTTGAATGAGGGACGTAGGCCAAGAATATTAGTTGCAAAGATGGGTCAGGATGGCCACGATAGGGGTGCGAAGGTAATTGCATCAGGCTTTAGTGATTTAGGATTTGATGTTGACATTGGTCCATTATTTCAAACACCTGAAGAGGTTGCATTACAAGCATTAGATTCGGACGTACACGTCGTTGGCATATCGTCGCAGGCGGCGGGGCACAAAACATTGCTACCCGCTCTCAAGGCAGAATTTGATAAACGTGATGCAAAGATACTGATTGTTGCTGGTGGAGTGATTCCACCACAAGACTATGACTATTTGCTCAATGAATCGGCTTCATGCAGTGCTATTTTTGGCCCTGGTACCCGCATAACAGATGCCGCTCTTGAAACTCTACGCTTGATAGAGAGACAAGTAAAGCAGTAAGGTTTGTTGACTTTGAATAGGGAACTAATGTGTATTATGAAATAAACAAATGTTATTTAGTCACTGTTAATTTGCACAACGTTGTTTTGCCTACTGACTCAGTCATATCATTATCGAAAGACTAAATATAATGACGAGCGTTTCATATCCCTGAATTTATGTTGGACATGCCTCACAAAGTACTAAACATCAGAATCAACGCCGGCGTCCACCACTTCTTGAAGCACTGGTTTTCTTTCTTGGTGCTAGAGTTGATGCAGGAGTAGTTGGTGCAACCCCAAAAGCAGGAGCAGGGGCCGAACCGAATAAATTTGATGAAGCAGAAGCGGGAGCACCAAACGCTGACGGAGCTGGGGCACCAAACAGTACTCCTCCTGGTGCCGCTCCGAATAAAGAAGGAGCCGGTGCTGGTTGTCCAAAAGCCGACGGAGCAGGTGCGGACGATCCAAAGAGACCGCCAGTAGCAGGAGCCGGTGCTGGAGCACCAAATAACCCCCCACCTCCGGTAGCAGGAGCCGGTGCTGAAGCAACAAATGACCCCGTCGATGGAGCTGGAGCGCCAAATAATCCCCCAGATGTAGGTTGCTGACCAAACAGTCCTGACGTTGAGGCGGGTGGCGGTGCAGGTTTCGGTGTCGCCACTGGAGGCAAGGCCATTGCCATCTGTTCAGAGAGGATACGGTGTTGCATTTCCCTTTCACGACCAAACTCTTCCACATCGGCCTTCAGAAATGGATCGTCATAGAATCCACCTTTTGTGGCTTGACAAAAACGTTGATATCGAAGTTTGACTTCCTCTAGCCCCTCATGTGCATGTGCTGCTTTGGCGGCAATTGCGAGGAAGTGATCACTTTGAGAACGTGCCAACGTAACGAGTTTCTGAGACAGTGGTATAGTAGTTCCCCCACCTCCTGCTCCTCCATTGTGTAGGATGATAGATGTCATGACGTCATTCCCACCAACAGCGTGGGCAAGTATCATATTCGTATCATCCCTGCCCATGCCGCTTAATCCTACACCCTCTGCCATCGCGAGTCTAGCACGGACCGCCTCAACATCTCGTATAACGATAGAAACACGGTGTTCCAAGTTCTTCAATACCTCCCAAAAGTATGGACTTGGCATTGGCTCAATACGATCGACACGTGCAGCACGTACATCTAATATCTGCTGTAATGCGATAGCATCGACATTTGTCATTCCCCCAGATACATTTACCGACGAGGCTGGTTTGTTGCCATCACTACTACTAGTAGATACCAATGATTGACTGACATTATTGTTGCTGGAACTGGAACTGACAACATCCCCCAACATATCACGTATGCTTGACAATACCACACCATTACGTGCAGCAATACTTTCTATGGGCCAAGCACCATGCATTTTCGCCATGGCGGTGGTTTCTCCCGCAATAGCTTTCAATCTTGTAGCCTCTGCCAAATTCGTTTCAGCCGATTGGAGTAGTGTTTGTATCTGCTTTTGTAGCGATATCAATTGATTGGGTAGGAATTCGGTAGTGGCAGTAGCAGTCCTGGAAGACAAAGGGCGAGGAGAACCAGCAGCGGCATCGGCGGAGGTAATCTCGTGTCGACGCGGTGTTGTTGTTATTATTATCCCCCGCGATGATGCTAATGCTGCTCCATCATTATTTTCTACGGTAAGTAGCGCTGGTGCCATGGTTTTCACCAATGCCATCGTTCTACGATGTTGCATCATAAGTTGATATATTTGATCGATTGCTCGCTTGGCATTGTTTGGTAACTGAGAGTAGGGTGTGTTACCAGAGAAAGGTTGTTGTTGCTGCTGCTGCTGCTGCTGCTGCTCTTGCTGTTGTTGTTGTTGCTGTTGATATTGGTGCATGGCCGGAGGTGGTGCCAAAACAGCGGGTGTTGGAGCACCAAAAAGACTCCCACCAGACGAACCAAACGCTGGCGTAGACGAACTAAACGCTGACGTAGATGCACCAAATCCGGGTGCCGCTGATGAAGCGCCGAAGTTGAATGCCATCGTTGTTGGACAAGCTCCACCTCTATCTAATATTGGTGAGGTTGGTGTGGTTATTAGGTAATTAGGTAACCTCTACATCTCTAGATTTACACTAAAAGT
>Ga0247843_1002589_pt1 | contig 32275 bp, 32 predicted proteins | sample LaCruzMarch2017__FD_192420 | JGI IMG/M metagenome (GOLD analysis project Ga0247843, IMG submission 192420) | Freshwater microbial communities from meromictic Lake La Cruz, Castile-La Mancha, Spain - LaCruzMarch2017_8m | ecosystem: Environmental > Aquatic > Freshwater > Lake | place: Spain... | reverse complement strand
ATAGTTTGCTCATAAGAGGGTTTGCATTCCTGTTTGAATTTGATCTTGGCGGAAAAAATTAAAACAGGTTTCAAACCCTTTTTCATTTCGCATGGCCGGATAATTCAATCGACACAGGGCCGTATAAGCAAGGAATTGAGTGAAAGAAAAAAGAGGCCAGAATGGCCACGATATTAAGCGTTTATGATTTTCTTAGAGAGCTTAGTGACGGATTTAGATTACATAAATGATCCATCCCGAGAACTTCAAGATAAAGCCGATATTCAGTTCTTGATTGAGAACGTAGAAGGGATGGACTGGGAAAGAATTAAAACATACGCTGATTTATTTTCACAATGGGATGCAATCAATGACATCAAAAATAAAATTAATAAATCTTGATGAGTATTTTAAATTCCTAGAAGAGTATTTTGAGCTTTTTAAACTTAAAATGCCTAAAAGACGCCCTATTCTAGGGAACAATTTCAAATTATAAACCTAATCAGATCGAAGTTCTTACGGCCATGATTGATTTTGAGTCACTGATGAAATGGAATCATCGTACGCTACGACAAAAAAGATAATGTTATAAGTGTTGAAGCTGGCCCCAAATGGACCTATAGTTCGTTTCTAGGTGAGTTGAATTAACCGTTTGAGCAATTCCAATCTTTAAAGACATGAGAGCGACTATAAAAAACTTCACCTAATCTGCAAAGGCGCGTCGAGGTTAATTTTGATTACCTACGAAGATAAAGGAGAACAATGCTAAAAGCGCATCGAGTATCTGATTTTTTTGGAATTTTGCAACAACTTGTGAATGGCCCAGATTACGACTTCATCTCTTGCGCAGTTAACTCTCTTTCTACGACTCTACAAATTTCCATTAACTCGTCATCTGTAGCATTTTCTGAAACCCAAATCGGTTCACCATAACGAATAACAACTTTTGAAAATGGTTTTGGTATTTTGAATTTGTCCCAAGAATTAATGGTCCAATAACGGGTAGCGACTGATGTGCCTGGGATAATGGCACAACCACTTTTTTGAGCAATTTTTGCTATACCCATTTTACAAACGTGCCTTGGGCCCCTGGGCCCATCAACAGTAATTCCCCCCTTAATTCCAAGGGCAAGTTTTTCTAAGTATTCTTCCTGCGCCTCTTTCCCACCCTTATCAACATTCTTTTTCCGAGATGAACCTCTAACGGGTACATATCCCATTTTGAATGCCATATGTGCCGCAAAATCTCCATCCTGACTTTTTGAGGCCATGGTTAGTACAGGCTCTGTCCAGGCATGAGCAGAAAGAAAACCAATAATATGCTCATGCCAAATGGCAAAGATAAAAGGTTTTGGGTTATGTTTATTTTTACTTAATAAACAAGGACCTTTGAATTCATACCTTAAAGTAAAAATAAGTGAGCGGATAATAATCCAACTCAAACGCACAAGAACTGTATGAAAGAAGGCGGAAGATTTGTAACTCATATGCCAGTAATGAAAACACGATTAGCTTTATAGGTCTAGGCTGTTAAAAAAATGGGAATAAAATAGAATATTGAGTCATTCTATGTCTTTTTAAACAGATAAAGGATTTGTATGTATTGACGGTAACCCCGCGCAGGCGTAGTAAATGACCTCATTTTTAACTTAAGACTTTGGGGTTCTCGAATGAAAGCATTAACACTTATCACGTCATTTTTTATATTCGTTTCTGCTCAGGCCGCCTCTACTTATTCAACAAGATGCACAAATGCTGAAAGTACCGTTAAATGGGTTGATAGTTCTGCCACCAAATTCATTCAATTCACAGGTCATGAAACTCAAACCTTAAATCTTAACCTCGTAGAAATTAAATTTTTAGACAAGATTGTTTTAGATCTTAAAGTAGAAAAACTTTGTGGTGATTATCGTGAAAACGAGGTGTTTTCTAGTAAGGTGGAGATACGCCATTCCGAGAATACTCTGATTGAAACTGCAGTGATCTGTGAAAAAAAAATAAGAACGACCTTTCTTTGCAGAAACTAGTTTCCTTTTATGTAATGCGATTCTGTGTGGCATGTAAGAAGACGGCCAACCTTCTTATTGTGTCGTAAAAATAAATTTATGAAAAATGACCATTCAAAAAATTACAAGTCCGCATTAGCTCTTGCCGCATTAGGTGTAGTGTATGGTGATATTGGAACAAGTCCTCTTTATGCACTTAAAGAGGCCTTCCACCATGGGCACAACCTTGCAATTAATCCCGTTAATGTATTTGGTATCCTCTCACTTATTTTTTGGTCACTCATTATTGTTGTTTCCATTAAATATTTAGTTTTTATCGTGAGGGCCGATAATCAAGGTGAAGGTGGAGTGCTCGCACTGACTGCTCTTATTTCTTCATTTAAAGAAAAATCTCCAAAAACACTATCAATCCTGACCCTCTTAGGAATTTTTGGAACCTCTCTTCTTTACGGAGATGGCATGATTACACCGGCGATTTCAGTTCTTTCCGCAGTGGAAGGTCTGGAGTTTGTGACCCCTGCCCTTAAAGAATACATTCTTCCAATTACAGTCATTATTCTTATTAGTTTGTTTTCTATTCAGCGGCATGGAACTTCCATGATGGGTAAGATTTTTGGTCCAGTCACACTCGTATGGTTTATCGTTCTTGCCACTTTAGGAGTGACAAAGATTTATGAATATCCATCAATATTAGGCGCGATGAACCCCATGCATGCCGTTCACTTTTTTGTCGTAAACTCATGGGCAGGATTCATTGTATTAGGTTCTGTTTTTCTTGTCGTCACTGGTGGCGAGGCCCTTTATTCCGACTTAGGTCACTTTGGCAAAGAACCTATTCGTTTAGCATGGTTTTTAGTGGCACTTCCCTCACTGGTTATCAACTATTTCGGTCAGGGAGCGATGCTTATTCAAAACCCGGCCACAATTAAACATCCCTTTTTTATGATGGTTCCAGAATGGGCCCTCATTCCCATCGTTCTTCTGGCAACAATTTCAACCGTTATTGCTTCTCAGGCCCTTATCACGGGAGTGTTTTCAATCACGATGCAAGCAGTACAGCTTCAGTATATACCCAGGGTCACAATCTCTCATACTTCGGCTTACGAGATTGGCCAAGTTTATGTAAAAAGTGTGAACTTCCTTCTCATGCTTTCATGTATCGCTTTAGTTCTTACTTTTAAAACATCCAGTAACCTGGCCGCTGCCTATGGAATTGCCGTCACAACAACCATGGTGATTACGACCATCCTTTTTTATTTTTTCGCTCGCCATAGCTGGGGATGGAAACCGATTCCAACATTCCTCCTCTGTGCTTTCTTTTTAGTTATAGAAGCTTCTTTTTGGGGAGCTAATTTACTTAAGATTGCCAGTGGTGGTTGGGTTCCACTTCTTATTGGTATTGTGATTTATACCCTTATGACAACTTGGCACACAGGCAGAAAGATTCTTTCTGATCGTATGCTGGAAATCATTATGCCTTTGGATAAATTCTTGGCAAAAGTATGGGATGAAAAGGCATACCGTATTGATGGTGTGGCGATCTATATGTCAGGACATGTAAAGTACGCGCCAGCGACAATTATTCAAAACTATATTCATTTTAAATGTCTTCATGAGCATGTTGTGTTCCTTTCGGTTCAAACAATGGATATTCCCCATGTCCCAAAAGGTAACAGAATTCGTTTACAAAACATCGGTCCGCAAATTTATCGGTTAATCATTCAATTTGGTTTTATGGATTTGCCGAACGTGCCGGATGAGCTTAATAACATCGAACTTGATAATAAAGTGATGTTGGATCCGAATACTGCAACCTTTTTCCTAGGACGAGAACATATCATGGCCACAGAGAAAAAAGGTATGGCGATCTGGAGAGAAAAAATGTTTGCTCTGATGTCAAGAAACGCTCAAACAGCAACCGAGTTCTATCACCTACCTAAAAAGCGCGTGATCGAAATCGGCTCCCTTATTGAGTTATAAACTTATTCCTGTTACTCAGAAATGGTGATTCTAAGAAACTAAAAGATCAATGTCTTAATGACTGACATTTCACGAATGGCGTAAGAAACTCCTTCACGCCCAGAACCAGAATCTTTCATTCCTCCAAAAGGAAAATGCTCCACCCTGAAACCCGGACCATCATTAATGACCAAAGCACCCACTTCAATTTCTTCAAAAAACTTTTTAATCACCGTCATATCATTGGTAAATAGGCCGGCCTGTAAACCAAAGGCCGAAATTTTTAAAAGGTCCAAAACTTCATTTACTGATGAAAACTTGCGAAGAGGAATAACGGGGCCAAAAGTTTCATCTTTCACCAGTTCACAATAATCGTTTACGTTTTCTAAAATGGTAGGATGAATAATACAGCCATCGCGTTTTCCACCCATGATGAGAGTGGCCCCTTGAGAAACGGCATCATCAATTCTTTTTTGAATTGAGATGGCGGCACCTTCGTGGACAACGGGACCTATAAAAGTATCTTTAAGGGTAGGATCTCCAATTTTGAGATTTGTTGATTCTTTGATGAGAAGTTTTTTAAACTCCTCATAGACTTTTTCATGAATAAAAAGTTTTTTTGAAGCCGTACAACGCTGACCTGCTAAACCAAAACGCTGGGTCACGGCCGTTTTTGCTGCCAATTGAAGATCTCCATCAGGCATAACAATCAGAGGATCATTTCCTCCTAACTCTAACAACAACTTTTTAAAACCAGCATTTTGAGCAATCGATCTTGCTGCAACAACACCACCAGTAAAACTGATACAATTAATGTCTGTGTGTTTAGTAAGTTCACCCATCACAGGGATATCAGGATTTATGATTTGAAATGTATCCTTAGGCATCCCTGCTTCGTAACAAACTTCGGCCAACATTTTCCCAGAGAGAAAAGTTTGTGGGGCCGGTTTAAATAAAACCGTATTTCCCGCAGCATAGGCCGGCCCAATTTTATGTGCCGAAAGATTGATTGGGAAATTGAATGGAGTAATGGCCATAACCATGCCAATAGGAAAATGCTCGACTAAACCACGGCGATTTCTTTTAGGAGGAAAAGCATCCGTATAAAGAATTTCTCCATGGATGCGAGTAGCTTCCTGAGCAGATAACGTAAAAGTCATAACAGCTCGGTCAACTTCTACTAAACTGTCAGTGATCGTTTTACCCATCTCGAGCGTAATCTGCATGGCAATTTTCTCTCGATCACGAACCAGAATTTTGGCCACTTTCTCTAAGATCGCTGCTCTTTCAAAAGGGGCCATATTCTTTTGCGTTTTTTTTCCTGCTTCAAGAATCTCAACTGCTTTCATGGCCTCTTCACGAGTGGTATAAGTGATGTCTGCTATAGATTTATTCGTGAACGGATTAATAATCTTATAAGTATTCATTTCCAATCCCTTTTTAACTTAACTTTTTAATAGCTTGTTCTAATACACCCATGCCTTCTTCTAGTTCTTCTTTGCTTATTGTTAACGGAACAAGAAGTCTTAAAACATTTCCATAGGTTCCTGCTGAAAGAACAATCAATCCATTCTGATAACATTCTTTAGTTATAGCACCGGCAAGTTCTTTATTAGGCTCTTTGCTTTTACGATCTTTTACTAACTCAATGGCCCGCATGGGGCCTAATCCACGAACATCACCCACACAAGAAAATTTATCTTTATAGCTATCAAGCGTCTTTTCTAAAACAGAAGTTATCATCTCCGCATTTTTAAGTACAAATTCTCCACGCATTTGTTTAAATACGGCCAAAGCCGCAGCACAACTTAAAGGATTTCCACCAAAAGTTCCTCCTATGCCACCATCCATCGGAGCATCCATGATTTCGGCTTTCCCCACAACTCCTGCGATTGGTAAACCACCTCCAAGACCCTTGGCCGTTGTGATAAGATCTGCAGCAACTCCATAATGCTCCATTGCGAACACTTTTCCAGTTCTACCAAAACCAGTCTGAACTTCATCAGCAATCAGTACGATGCCATGACTGGTACAGAAATCTCTAAGTTTCTGCATGAATTTTTTTGGAGTGACGACAAATCCGCCCTCACCTTGAACCGGTTCAAGAATCACAGCGGCCACAGCGTCTGGAGAAATTTGTGAAGTTACAGAATCGACAAAAATTTTAAAACACTCTTCCGAAACATCCCCTTCAGTTGGCCATCTATATTCATATGGAAAAGCATAACGATAAACATCACTATTTAAAGATCCAAATCCATATTTGTAGGGTTTTGTTTTTGAAGTGAGAGTCATCGCCATATATGTGCGGCCATGATAAGCGTGATCAAAACATACGATGGCATTTCTTTTAGTATGTGCTCGGGCAATTTTGATGGCATTCTCAACGGCCTCTGCCCCACTGTTAACTAAAAAAGCTTTTTTATCATAATTTCCTGGAGCATGTTCAGTAAGAAGCTTACATACTTCCACATAACTGGCGTATGGAACGATGTTAAAACTTGTATGAAGAAATTGATCGGCCTGCTCTTTTACGGCATTTACAATGTCTGGGTTACAGTGACCAAGATTTGTCACACCAATCCCACAGGAAAAATCTAAAAATTTATTACCATCCACATCTTCTAAAGTCGAACCGTTTGCACGGGCAGCGAAAATGGGAGTTGAATGAAATGGTCCACGGGCAACGTAACGTCTACGTTCTTCCATGAGTTTTTGTCCTTTAGGACCTGGGACAGAAGTTTTTAAACTGATTGTTTTCATATTAATACCATCCAATTGGTGTTTCATCTAAGTTGATATTGATTTGTTTTATTTCAAGGTAAGCTTCGATTCCATGAAGACCAAGCTCTCTGCCATGTCCACTTTGTTTATAACCACCCCAAGGCATTTCATTAAATGTGGGATGATAGTTATTCACCCATATAATTCCTGCTCGTAGGGCCTGCGATACTCTGTGAGCACGAACGACATTTTTAGTCCAGATCCCTGCTGCCAGACCATATTCAGAATCATTGGCCAATTCAATCGCCTCTTCTTCTGTTGAAAAAGGAATCACCGAAAGAACTGGACCAAAAATTTCTTCACGAGCAATTCGCATTGTTGGTTTTACATGATCAAAAATTGTTGGCTCTAAAAAGTTACCTAGAGAAAGATCTGCAGAAGTGGGACGCTTTCCACCGCAGATAAGTTTTGCTCCCTCATCTATACCGATTTTAATGTAAGACTCAACTTTTTCACGGTGAGCACTTGAAATCAAAGGACCCATCTTTGTTCCCTCAGAAAGTCCGTGTCCCAACTTAATCCGAGAGATTTTGGCGAGCATGCCATCAACGATTTGTTTATGAACACTCTTATGCACAAGAAGTCTTGAGCCAGCTGAACAGACCTCGCCTTGGTTAGCAAATGCACCAAAGAGTGCTCCATCCACAGCGGCCTCAATATCACAGTCTTCGAATATGATATTAGGATTTTTTCCACCCAACTCTAAAGTCACCCGTTTAAGATTGCCAGTGGCCGCTGTCATGATTTTTCTTCCTGTGGCCGTTCCACCAGTAAAGGCAATTTTATCTACATCTTTATTGATCGCTAACTCTTCACCAGCACCCACTCCTGGACCAGAAACGATGTTCACAACACCCTCAGGTAGACCAGATTCATGAATAATTTTTGCCAATTCTAAGGCCGTCATAGGAGTTAATTCAGAAGGTTTTAAGATGACAGTATTTCCAGCGGCAAGGGCCGGAGCAATTTTCCATGACGCCATAAGAAGAGGAAAATTCCAAGGAACTATCTGACCACACACCCCTACAGGTTCACGTACCACATAAGAAATTGAATTGGCAGGCACACTCATCGTTTCACCATGAATCTTTGTGGCCAGGCCCCCATAAAACTCAAAACAGTTGGCAGCATCAGCAACATCATATTCAGCTTCTGGAAGTGGTTTTCCGCAATTTTTAGTTTCTATCTCTGCAAGCATTTTTGCTTTCGCACGAATTCCGTCAGCAATTTTAAATAATGCCTTTCCACGATCGAGGGCCGCTGTTTTTCTCCATGGACCATGATCAAAGGCTTTGCGAGCAGCTGCGATAGCAATCAACATATCTTCTTTTGTACTCTCTGGAACAGTTGCAATTTGTTCTCCGTTAGCAGGGTCCATTATCTTTCTGATTTGACCAGATTTTGATTGGGAAAACTTTCCATCAATATAATTGTCATACTTTTGCATATAAATCCTTTATTCCGCACCTGGAGTTAAATAAATACCAACTAAAATAAACACGATACATAACCACTGAAGTTTAGTGATTTTTTCTTTTAAAACCATCGCTGCAAAACCCAACGTTACTAACGGATACGCTCCTGTAAGCGGAGTCACGATGGAAATGGGTCCATATTTTGAAGCAATGATCACTCCTAAATCACCAGCGGCCATCATACCCATGGGCATAAAAGATTTCACCCATTCGCCAGCGGAGTGTTGGCCTTTTCTGCCGAAAATAAAACCAAAAATTCCTAATGTTAAAAATCCGCCCATCGTATTACAAAGGGCAAGTGTTGCATCACTGGCATTTGGTAAACTATAAGAGAACTTCACTAAGGTCTGCGCACTGGCCCAGAGGACAAGAGCAAAAAATGAAAGAGGAATCCATTTTTTATTGGTCGCTTTGGCATTAGGATCTGGTGGGGAATAAGAAAGGCCCAAACACGCGGCAATAACGATCCCCACCCCCACATATTGAATTGGCAGAAGTTCTTCATTTAAAAAGAATCGAGCAAATAAAATTGTAAGCGCAGGATAGGCCGCAGACAAAGTTCCGACGATGGTGATGGGGCCAGCAACGATAGATTCAAAATAAAGAATCCATCCTGCACCATCTAAGATATAAGCAAAAACGCCTACGGCCATGAATTGAAATCCAGCGGGATCAGTAATAACAGGATGCTCATTAGTGAAAAAATACCCCAAGTTGATGATTGCCTTAGCTACAACAAAATAAAGGCAGAAACGTGCCGGTGGAACTTCCGATATCCACTTTTTGACCAATCCTTGGCCAATACCATAAAGCACAAGTGCAGCGATGGCGGGAACTAACCACACCATATAGGAGCTTTGACCATCCATGATTGTTCTCCGATGAAATTATTTTTTATTTTTTTTGGCATCTTTAATCTGTTTTACCACTCTGAATGCCGCATTGATGGCACCCGATGAATGTGTACCTTCCGTAAAATCTCCTGCGAGGTAAAGTCTATTTTCAGGACGTCTGATCTCATTGGAGAGTTCATCAAATCTAGAACGGCCTACGGGCCAGCCTGCTATGGCCCGAGGGTGATATCGATAAAACTCCATACCAATGATTTCTTTACTAAACCCTGGCCAAAATCGTTCAAAACTTCTTTTTAAAATTTCACGCACCTGATCCTGATTCATAAAGTTAAAACCTTCGGCCCTCTCACCCGTGATGAGGAGAGAAACAATCTTTATTTTGGTCTTCTGATCAGGATTACCATCATAAATGACACCCAATTCTGAATCAGTTAAAAATGGCAATATAGAATCACCATTTTTATTCCAAAACGTTGAAGCAGAACTTGGAACAAATATATGTGCCTTAAAATACGATCCATAGGTCTGAGTTGAGATGGCCTCTAATTTTTTTTCTGACATCGATGGAGAAATTTGCACTTCCATATTTAGACGAAACAAAGGAATCGTTGTCACCACATGTGAGGCCTTAATCGTTTTACTTTGATTTGTAGTTACATCCAGGTAGTTAATTGTAACGACATCATCTTTAGTTGTAATTTTTGTTACTCTCTGATTGGTCGAGATATTTTCACGGCCAATTTTTTTAGTTAAAGCATTAGTAAAGATTTCATTTCCGTTAATAATACGAAAGCTTCTCTCACCATCTCCTAGGAAAATTGCAAGTTCCTCAATGGCATCCAAAGCTCCGAATGCATTCCACTCTGTCCCTGCTTCACACTCAACAGAAATACGAATCCACTCGGCTACTTTTTTTGGTAGGTTTTGTTTTTTTACCCAGTCTTCAAATGAAATATCTTTTAGTTTTAAAGTCTCTATATCAATGGGCTCTTTAACAATCTTAGGAATTAGCTCTGAGACCGTTTTTTTAAAAGTCTCAAGTGCTTTACGTTCTTCTTCATTAAAAAGTTTTGCCACATACTGAGGTTGAGTATCCTCGATAAATTCATTTTTTTTGCCCTCTAAAACGATACTAGACATTGCAACATCCTCACGTAGAGGAAGTTTTAACTCTTTAATGATTTTTACTGCAGGGTTAGATTCCCAATATTCTTCCATTCCAGAGTCGGCCAGAAGTGTTTCTCCGTTCATTTTGTAAGTCACTGTACGAACCCGTCCGCCGATATGGGGAGTGAGTTCTAGGATATGGTACTTGATTCCGGCCTTTTTTAATTCGTAAGCGGTTGTTAAACCACTTAGGCCCGCACCGACTATAACCACATCAGATCTGTCGGGAACTTTTGAAAAAGATTGAAAACTTATAAGGAACAACATTCCAGTAACAAAAAGGGTGTGAATCATATATCTCCTATTTAAGAAAAAATTTTTACATGCTCTGTTTTTTCTGAAAAGATAAATCACGATTTTTATTTATTTAAGAGGCTAAAGGAGACTGAACATGTCAGGCAAAAACATATTCATTCAGGGTAAATGGGTGAAACCGCATTCTGAAAAAACGTTAGAGGTTCTTAACCCTGCAACAGGTGAAGTTATAGCTCACTGTTTTGATTGCGATACCATCGATGTGAATAATGCCGTCATGTCCGCTAAAAAAGCTCAAAAATCTTGGTGGAAAGTTCCGGGTGTTGAGAAGGCGAAGATCATGCGTGAGATTGCTGCAAAAATTCGCTCTCGAGAACATGACCTCTCCCGCACTCTTTCACTAGAATGTGGCAAACCCTTATGTGAAGCAGTTGACTGCGTGGACTGGGTAGCTGCTTGTTTTGAATACTATGGTGAATATGCTCGTTCGAGTTATGGAAATTCCATTCCTCCTGTTGCTCCTCACCAAATAAATTTTACTATCAATGAACCCTTGGGTGTTGTGGCGGCCATTGTTCCTTTTAACTTCCCTCTACTTCTTATGTCTTGGAAAGTGGCCCCTGCCATCGCAGCTGGAAATACAGTTGTGCTTAAAGCTCCTCATCAAAATCCACTTTCAAATTTAATCTTGGCCGAATGTTATGAGGGTCTTCTTCCTCCAGGAGTCGTTAATGTTATTACTGGAGGTGGCCAAACCACGGGTGAGGCCTTAATTCAACATCCAGATATTGATCTTATCGCCTTTACCGGTTCTTGTAATGTCGGAAGACATATCGCAGCAGTCGCAGGCGCACAGCTTAAAAAAGTAAACCTTGAATTAGGAAGTGTGGATCCTTTTATTGTATTTGATGATGCTGACATTGAAGTTGCTATCCGAGGTGTGGCCTGGGCAAGACTACTTAATGCCGGTCAAGTTTGCACATCTTCTAAAAGAATTTATGTCGATAAAAAAATAGCTCCAGAGTTTATTCGAAGGATTCATGAATTTGTTAAGACCATTAAAGTGGGTGATCCAATGAAATCGGACACTGACATGGGTCCAGTCATTTCTAAGGAAGCACTTTTAACAATCGAAAAACAAGTCAAAGAGGCCGTAAGCCAAGGGGCCAAAGTACTTTATGGTGGTAAAATTTTTAATCCCCAGGGGCTTAAAGGTTTTTTCTTTGAACCAACCATTCTTGTGGATGTTAAACATGGTGATCTCCCCACTCGTGAAGAGATTTTTGGGCCAGTTATTTCTATTACAACATTTGAAACGGCCGATGAGGCCATTGAGATGGCCAATGATTCTAAGTATGGCCTTGGTGCCTGTATCTATACGAAGAGCCTAGAGATTTCGATGAAAGCGATGGAAAATATTAAGGCGGGAACTTTTTGGATTAATGATCCACTAAGTGATAACGACGCTGCTCCTTTTGGAGGCATGCGCTGGAGTGGGATGGGCCGAGAGTTAGGTGAAGAAGGACTAAATGCCTACCGAGAACCAAAACACGTTCATCTTGATTACATCATGGAAACAAAATCGTATTGGTTCCCTTATACAAATAGAAACTCTCATAAATAAACGTAAAAGGAATGTATGACTAAAAAGTTTGTCGTAATTGGTGGGGCCGGTGCAATGGGCAGAATTACCGTGACTGATCTCTACCACACATCACGTGCCACTGATGAAGTGGTCATCGCAGATTATGATTTAAATAAAGCTGAGGCACTCGCAGCTTCATTTCCTGCTCACAAAGATCGTCCCAAGATGTCCGCTGTAAAAGTTAACGTCAGAGAACCTGAATCAGCCGCACGGATTCTATCAGACGCTTATATTCTCATTAACTGTGCTCAGTACCAGTTAAACCTAGAAGTCATGGAAATTGCCCTAAAGATTCCTTGTCACTACACGGATCTTGGTGGTCTCTTCCATTACACCAACAAACAAATGTTATTAAATGATCGTTTTGAAAAAGTACGTAAAATTGCCGTTATCGGTATGGGTGCTGCTCCAGGTATCACAAATATTCTTTCTCGTCTTGCTTGTGATGAGCTTGATACTGTCAAAGAAATTCACACCCGTGTGGCCGGGGTAGATGATACAAAATATAATCCTTCTCAGGCGCTTCCGATTGCTTATTCTCTTAAGACGATATTGGAAGAGTTTTCATTTGAGCCTGCCGTTTTTACTAAGGGCCAGTTCACGTTCACAAAACCCATGTCAGGGGATGTTCCTCACTCTTTTCCAAAACCAGTTGGGATGAAAAGACCTATGTTCACTCTTCACTCTGAAGTGGCCACTCTTCCTCTTTCATTTAAAGACAAAGGTGTGAGGGAAGTGACTTTTAAGATTGCGTTTGATGCAATGTTTTTAGATCGTGTAAGATTTTTAAGAGATCTAGGCATGGCCTCTCATGATCACATCACTGTTATGGGTAAAGATGGCGAAATTCAAGTCACTCCAATCGATGTTGTAAACAAAGTGGCCATGGCCCAACCTCCTGCTAAGCAGGTGGGGAAAATGAAACAATATGAAATCGTGCGTTCTGTAGTTAAAGGAACAAAAAAAGTTAAAGGTAAGTCCACTCAAGTAACGATCATTGCAGATCTTCATACTCAAGGTATTCCTGGGTGGGGAATGGGCATAGATGTAGACACAGGTTGCCCACCGGCCGTTTGTGCTCAAATGATTGCTGATGGAGAGATTAAAGGATTTGGAGTTCAGGCGCCAGAAATAGCAGTTGATCCCACATTGTTTTTTAAACGTTTAAAGATTCGTAAGATGAAGGTCGTGGTTCAAAAAAAATCAGGCTGGTCACTAAAAGTATAATTTGAAGGCCGGGGAAAACCCGGCCTTCATACTTTAGATCGTTTGAAGTTGTTTAAGAAATTTTTCAGATTTCAGGACTTTTCTTGCAATAACATCCCCAAGTTTTTTCCCAGCTTCAATATCTGAAGGATGGTGAACTCCCCCTAAGACTCGGTTTTCCGCTACTTCATCGGCCCTTCTCATAAAGGCTTCAGCTCGGTCAGGATATTTATAAGAAAGAACATGGGCCATGACTCGTGAAACAGTTGTGTGCCCACTTGGATATGCATAAGATTTTTCGCGTTTAATACAAGGCTTAATGAGAGGGTTACGAATATAAGGCCTTGGTCTCTTAAATGTTTTTTTTGCAATATGGGTATTAATTCCTGCTTCTATATAGGCCTTTAGAACCGCAAAAGAGAAACGTTTTGCTTCCTTACTTGTAAGTGGGCCATCTCCGTTAACAAACAGACTTTTTAGACTCGTATTAACTTGTTTTGCTGCCAATGCGCAATCTTGCTCTGTTCGTGATTCTTGATATCTGAGAAGGATATCAAAATCTCTTTCTTCTTCTATCGAACCTCTGGCCGGATAATTCCCTAACAAAAGACGTGCTCTTGAAGGATTAAGCAAAGTAAAATACTTTTTCTGAGTAGCTGCTTGAGACGTATGTGTGAGAGTAACTGTTAATAACAAAAATAAGGGCAAGTATTTAATCATGACTATCCTCCATATCTATTTAGAATAGCATAGGATGGCAGAAGCAAAAGGGATTGTTAAGAAAGTGTGATTTTCATGATGTTAACCGCATTTTTTTAGATAGGAGGTTGATATGAACTCATTTTTAATTAAGTTCTTTTTTCAATCGCTCCACCTCAAGATGCATGCGATTGACTTGGTCCAAAAGATTTAAAATAATCGGTATCCCTTCTTCATTAACACCAAAATCATCACGCAACTCTTGTATAAGCCAAATCCTGGCGAGATCTTCATCATCAAAAAGGGGAATGTTCTGATCTTGAGGCCGAATCCATGCCTCTTGAATAAAATGAAAAATGACCTCGCTGGAGACCCCACAGTATTCAGAAACCTCTTCAATTTTACGACGTTCAGACTGCTCCATTACTGCATCCTCGGATTATAGTCATACTGACCTTTTAGATTAAGTACAGCATCTCTGAGACCTGGATCAATTTGTTTTGGCATAACAATCTTGAGCATAATAATAAGATCACCCCGGCTCCCTTCTGCACCAGCACCTTTCTCTTTTATTTTTAATTTTGTATCAGATGAAACTCCTGCAGGGACTTTGACTAAGATCTTACCATCCAAAGTAATGACTTCTACTTCTCCTCCGGTAAGGGCCTCAAGGAAACTGATGGGAACTTCCATCTCAATATTTTTTCCTTTACGTTTATGGCCTTTAAGCGGGCGTTCAATAATTTCGACATATGCATCCCCCGGTTGACCACTGCCCATGCCTTGCTCACCCAGACCTTTAAAACGTAATTTTTTTCCACTCTCAATACCGGGTGGTATTTTAACTTTTAAACTTTTACCATTGGGCAGGGTCATGATTTTCTCGGCCCCAAGAGCAGCTTCTTTAAAATCAACTTCCATTTTATATTGTACATCTTCACCTGGAACGTTCATGCCACCTTTGCGACCGGCACTAAATAGATTTTCAAAAAAATCCGCTCCATCAACATCATCTCCAAATGAATACGAATAACGACCACCCTCTTGTTGTGTATCGTAGTAAGAGGGCCGTCGCCTTTTATTAAAGGATTCTTCGTAATTTTTTTGACTAGTCTCACCAGTTTCTCCGTGATCAAAACGTGCACGCGCCTCTGCTGTACCCACTTGATCAAACGCATGTGAAACTTCTTTAAATTTTTTTTCAGCGGTTTTATTTCCAGGATTTAAATCAGGATGATATTTTCTAGCAAGCTTTCTGTAATTCTTTTTAATTGCATCCAGAGTTGCATCTTTTTGCACTTCTAATATGGCATAAGGATCAAGCATATTTTCTCCCCGTGTTTACCTAGTTTAGTCAGCTTTATTTAAATGGCAAGTCTTCCCATCATATGTTTTCCGAGACTTAAGATTACCTAAATTTAAGATCTGGGGATTAGACAATACAATCATTTCATGAAAAAAATCATCTCCATGGAAGAAGAACTTCAAATACCGCCGCATAGTCTTGATCATCACATTGGACCTTTAGAGGCCCCTATACAAATTATTGAATATGGAGATTATGAATGTCCATATTCGGCCGTATTAGCACCTGACCTAGAAGAATTATTGGATCATTACAAAAATGACATTTGTTACGTTTATCGTCATTTCCCTTTAAAGACATTACATCCTCATGCTGAGATGGCGGCCATCGCTGCTGAAGCCGCTCATGTGCAAGAAAGATTCTGGGATATGCATCACATGTTATTTCATTCATCAGCAGCACTGTCAGATGAGCTAATTGATAACATAGCTTTCCAACTTGGGCTTGATATGGAACTTTTTCGCAACGATTGTCTGAAAGATGAACTTCGTAAAATCATTGACCAACAAGTTGAAGGAGCACTGACAAATGGTGTAATCAGTACTCCAACATTATTTGTTAATAACTGTTTGTATGAGGGAGCGTCATCCTACAAATCCCTAAAAGAAGTGATCGAAAAAATCTTGTTGGGAGAGGATCATTTCTTGCACCCTTTGTAATCTATAGGCTAGATCGATTTATCTTCGTTTCTTGCTGCATGAAGGGCCAGACATTCTTGAGATAGTTTAGCCTTTTTCTTTTCCACACATTCTGTTAATTCATTGTCCGTATCTGTCGTACATCCTAGGGATTTTATTTCTTTGTGACACTTCACTTCCAATGAATGATCAAACTCAACTAATTTTCCTGCAAAAGAATTCATCGATGCAAAAAAAACTGTCATTATAAATAAATGTTTCATGTTCATAGTCCTTTGAATTAAAATTTAATTGCAATTTTTTCCATAATACTTCCGACTGCATAAGGAACTGAATAATCACGGCTTGTTGAATAATTAACAGCGTGCTTAAATCCAAGTTTATGTAGCCATTCATGCATCATATTTCGTGTAACCTGGTTCGATGTATAGTTATTTAAATACTTGGTGTTCATATTTATGTTTTTACTTCCAGTAGTTGTATAACCGACGACGTTAGAATTTTCATAATAAACTTTGATACCAAGATCCATCTCATTATCTTTGGCCGGCTGAAGCTTCTCAGCTCCGTATAAAATCTTGTAATATATTTCAGTATTTGTGAGCCCTCCATTATCAACAAATGTCTTTTTTCCATTATATGTGTGATTCAAAATCTTCGTTCTAAATTCTTCTGAGGCGATTACATCTCTAATCTTTTCTTCAGCAAGAACAATTTTGTCTTCTTGAAGATTAGACATAGCGAATGTGACAACATTGGTATCAAAAGTTACGGCCAGGGATGGAACGGATGCTTTGACCGAAGTCATTGTAAGCGCACTAAGTGCGAAAGAAAAAGAGAGCAACTTTATCATAAATGACTCCTTGCTGGTTTTGAGTAGTTTACCTTCAATGGCAAACCTTTAGTTTTTCTTAAGATTTTATTATTCTCAACATTTAACATGATGATGCAACCAACCACTTTCCTTTTATTCATATAAATTTTGAATAATCGTATAAAAACAAAAATTTAACTCTTGTTCCTGAGTATGTGAGTTGTAGTGAAGAATATGGTCTATCTTGAATTGAGTTCTTTTCTAAAAAGTTTTTTGTTTATCACAAAGGAATATTACCATTTACTGAAACATGGTGAGTTTCAAAAAACGATTTAATCCAGATTAATGCTGAACCACTTTTTCTAACATCATCTTGAGAAAAACTTCTGTCATTCTTTCACGATTATGGTTGGAATGTGGAACACTTACAACGATTTCGCCGTGATCAACTTGGTGAATTTGAACAAAGTCAGCTTGAGGAAGTTTAGAACCATTTACAGTGACCATGCCATCACTGAGATCGTAAGGTCCATCATAAAGCTGTTGAGTCAGGCAGTGACGCTCTGTAAATCCTATACATCCATGATGAATGACCTCTGCTCCTGGTCTAAAAAGGCTTGGGTAACCGTTCACAATACCTGAAACTGTTATGACTGGAATCTCTGTCATTATTTTTGTAATAAGATCCATATGCTGGGCCATAAAAACAGTACGATTCTTGATACTCAAGTATTCAACAGTTTGATCACTCATATTAATGTAAGGAAAAATCTTGGTGGCAAAATCTCTAAAAGAATATGGGTTTCGCAAATAGACATCGGCCACAGGCGCTCCGTAGAATGGAGATTGAAGAAAAACAATACCCAGGATCTGATCCAATGATTGGGGGTAAGAAGAAAGAATATAATCAAGAAGAACAAGCCCCCCTAAGGAATGAGTTACAAACATCGCCTTTTTATTTTCAAGTCTTAGACGGTCCATTTCTCTTTGAATATTTTGTTTTGTGACTTCCACACTGAAGGACGAAGTTGATAATCTTTTCACTGGAAGATTGAGATTTTGAAGATGTTTTAACTGAAGTCCAAAATAGTCATTAAAGAGAAAAGAAAGATCAATTCGAGCATTACGGTCACTTTCAATTAAGACTTCTGATAAAATCCCTGGTATGAGGATAATTTCATTCTCTCTCATTTTTTTTAAATCATCTTCAGATAATCTCTTTTGACTTTCATATTTTTTTTCAAAATCTCTTGAAAGATCTTTAGAAAATGCAGAAAAAGAAAATAATATGATCATCACAACAAAAGTTTGAAGCATTAGAAATCCTTTTCTAAATAATTCAGTAATTCTTGATGCTAACACAAAGCTCAACTAAAAAGGAATGCCTAAGCTCTTTCCTATCAGTACCTAAAATAATCAAAAGGAAGATTGTTTCTTTTGTACTCATGGTTTCATGAGATTGTTAATGTAGAATGACTATTTCTTAAACATACCCGACGTCCCCGGTCGGTTTATAAAAATGAAACAATGTACGATAAGACAGCCATGATGGGATTTAATCAAGAATCAATTCACGTTTTTGGACATTTGGCCTATGGTCTAATACTGACTTCATTCATCGTCAAACAAATGCTTCTTTTACGCATCTTTTCAGTTGTAGCAAGTTTATCATCCATCTTTTATAACTATCACTTAACTTCATCACCCATATGGATTCCCATTCAGTGGAACATCCTTTTTATCCTCGTTAATGCTTACCACATCTTTATGCATCTCTCGGCCAAACGTAAGATCCCACTTACTGATATAGAACATTTTGTGCATTCGAAAAATTTCCCAACAATGACTACGGTTGAATTTAAACGGCTTCTGTCTTCAGGTCACACGAGGACTTATCACAAAGGGCAAAAGCTTATCGAAGAAAATAGTCAGTTAGGTGCAATCTTTTTAATCATGGAAGGTGAAGTTCAAGTTTGTTCAAAAGGTAAAGTCATATCTTCACTTTCACATGGTGAATTTATTGGTGAAATGAGTTTCCTTACCGGACAAATGACAAAAACCGATATTATCCTCACGACCACTTCAAAAATTCATTATTGGGATTTAGATGACCTTGATAATTTTTTTCGTAAGTATCCATTAATCTTGAGCAAATTTCATTCGGCCATAGGCACTCAGCTCATCTCAAGGATGTTACAAAAAGAAGACGTCATGGCCTGTACAAACAATGAACTTCCTTTCAAAAAGGCCGCTTAATATTTTTTTAATGATCTAAGATCGTTCATTCCTGTTCACTAACTGGAAAGCTAGCTCTAAGGCCTGAGTGGCATTTAAACGAGGATCGCACAGAGTCTCGTAAAGTCCTTCGGCCAAAGTTTCGGCCGTGATTTCTTGATCACCCCCTATACATTCTACAACATCCTTACCAGTCAGTTCAAAATGCACCCCACCGGCATAAGTTCCTTCGGCCTCATGAACATCAAAAAAACTTTTCACTTCATCTAAAACAAATTTAAAAGGGCGAGTTTTATAGCCGTTAGTGGTGGTAATGGTGTTCCCATGCATAGGATCACAGCTCCAGACCACGTTTCTACCTTCGGCCTTAATTTTACGAAGAAGAGGAGCTAGACCTTTATTTACTTTTTCGTAGCCCATGCGAGTGATGAGTGTAAGTCTTCCTTCTTCATTTTCAGGATTAAGTTTATCCACAAGAACCATCAACTCGTCTGGTGTCATGGTAGGCCCACACTTAAGGCCAATTGGATTTTTTACCCCTCTCAAAAACTCCACATGAGCTCCATCAGGCTGCCTCGTTCTCTCACCAATCCATAACATATGTGCCGAACAATCATACCAATCTCCTTGATAACCAAGGTCATGTCTGGCCGTAGTACTGTCCTGACGTGTGAGTGCCTGCTCATAATAAAGAAGAAGGGCCTCATGTGAGGTATAAAATTCTACTTCTTTAATTTGTGGTGTCGTAGCACTCGTGAGTCCAATGGCCCTCATAAATGCCAAGGCTTCATCCAAACGACTTGCGATACTTTCATATCGATAGGATTGAGAACTTTTTCGAACAAAATCTAAATTCCAAGCATGAACATGATTAAGATCCGCATACCCGCCCTGTGCGAATGCACGGATAAGGTTTAAAGTTGAGGCCGCTTGAACATAGGCCCTGATCATTCGTTCTGGATCTGGCGTACGAGAAGTGAGATTAAAATCATAACCATTAATGATATCTCCTCGATAGGACGGAAGAGATTCTTTGCCCCTTACTTCAAAATCATTTGATCTGGGTTTAGCAAATTGACCTGCGACTCGGCCTACTTTAACGATAGGCCTTTTCTCGCCGAAAGTGAGTATAACTGCCATTTGCATCAAAATACGAAAATTATCTCTGATTGTATTAGAACGAAACTCTTGAAAACTTTCAGCACAATCCCCACCTTGAAGAAGGAAGGCCTCCCCTCTACAAACTTGAGCAAGTTTTGTTTTAAGAGCTCTGGCCTCACCAGCAAAAACAAGTGGTGGGTAACCACTTAAAGTGGCCTCAACTTCAGCAAGTTTACCAGGATCCGAATAATGAGGAATTTGATGTTTGGCCATATTACGCCAAGAATGAGGAGTCCATGGTTTTGTCATTGTTGACCTCGAAGGTGATTTTCAAGGCGCGTTTTGGCCTTGAGAAGAGTTTCTTCATTCGCGCAAAGAGATAACCTGGCGTAACGAAGTCCGCCAGTTCCGAATATCATCCCAGGCGTAATAAAGACATATGATTTCTTAAGCACTGTATCTAAAAATGAGGCAACTTCTTTTATATGATCTGGCGCCCGCGCCCAAACAAAAAGTCCTACTTGATTTTTATCATAAGTAAAATTTAAAAGATCAAAAATATCCCAAATAATCTGACGTCGTCTTTTATAGATTTGATTACGATTTTTATGCCAGTCTTCATCTGTTCTGAGTGCCTCAATGGCACCAAATTGTACCGGTAAGAACATTCCAGAATCTACATTACTTTTCACTCTCAATACGGCATCGATGACTTCTTTAGGGCCTAAGATCGCCCCGACTCTCCACCCGGCCATATTAAATGATTTGCTCAGAGAGTTTAACTCTATAGATACTTCTTTTTTTATATCAACTTTTAAAAGACTCAGCGGCGCCGATTCATTTAAGATGAGACTGTAGGGATTATCATTACAAATAATGATCTTTTTTTCTTTGGCAAAATCAATTAATTTATGAAAAAAGTCAGGTCCTACTACTTGACCTGTTGGCATATGAGGATAGTTCACCCACATGAGCTTACAGCGCGAAAGATCCAGTTTTTTAAGACTCTCAAGATCAGGACACCAATGATTTTGTTCTGTGAGTTCATAATATAGAATTTCTGCTCCCAATAATCTGGCAACGGAAGCATAAGCAGGATATCCAGGATTTGGAATAAGAACTTGATCTCCAGGATTTAACATTGCCATTGAGAGATAAAATATCCCTTCTTTAGAACCCAACAAAGGAAGGATCTCATTTTCAGGGTTAAGTTTTACATCATAAGTCGATTCATACCAAGAACTCAAAGCAGAACGTAATTCAGGAATAGATTTATATGAAGCATAGCCATGAGAGTTATCCTTTAGAATGACTTCTGCTGCAATTTTTTGCACATTATTCGGAGGGGCAAGATCAGGATTACCAATACCAAGATTAATGACATCACATCCATCAAGATTCATCTGTTGAATCTCTTGAAGTTTTTTAGAAAAATAATACTCTTCAATCTGTGCAAGACGTTCTGCTACTTTAAACTTCATAGTTCAACCTTCTCACCCCGTGGATAATTTCCAAAATGAATAAGATCCAGGGCCACATCTTCAGTTTCTTTGATCGCCTTATTAAATTCGATGACATCATCCCACTCAAAATCGGTATGGAGACAATATTGATAAGGCTTACCTAAAATAGGAAGAGATTGAATTTTAGTTAAATTCACAGAATGTTTATTAAGGACATTAAGAACTTTTGCTAAACTTCCAGGAAAGTGACGAACTTCAAATCTCACGGAGGACTTATTGGCATCTTTGACTTGCTCATAATCTTCCTCTCTGGCCAATATTAAAAAACGAGTAAAGTTTGAACGATCGGTCTCAATATTTTCTTGAAGTATATTAAGTCCAAAAACTTCTGCCGCTAATCGTCCGGCAATAGCTGCGTCCTGCCTTAGATTTTTCTCCTGAATGTCTTTAGCACTTTCGGCCGTATCGGCAGCTTCAACAGCAGTTACGTGAGGTAGAGTTAAAAGATAATCCTGACATTGTAATAGGGCCATAGGATGTGAGCGAACAGTTTTGATGTCGTTTATACCGACCCCTGGTAAGGCCATGAGACACATTTCAATTTTTATATAAACTTCACCAATAATTTTGAACTTATATTTTTCCATCAAAGAATAATTTGCAAGAATACTTCCTGCTATAGCATTTTCAATGGCCATGACGGCAAAATCAGCTTCTTTTGAGGCAAGGGTTGAAAATAATTTTGGAAAAGAAGAACATTCCACCGTTTTGATGCCTGGCCCTTTAAAATATTTTCTCATGGCCATATCATGAAATGAGGCCTTCACACCTTGTATTGCAATTGTCAAATTGGCATCATTTTTTGTGAGCATCATTTATTCCTTCATTTTTAAACGTGATGAACGGTGCCTTAATAAGTGGTCTGCTAAGATAATGGCGGCCATGGCCTCCACTATAGGCACCGCCCTAGGAACCACACACGGATCGTGTCGTCCCTTACCTTCAACTTCAACAACCTTACCTTTTTTATTTACGCTTTTTTGTTTCTGCATAATAGTGGCAACTGGTTTGAATGCTACATTAAACTCAATGTCCATTCCGTTACTAATACCACCCTGGATTCCACCTGAATGATTTGTCTTTGTTTGAATTTTTCCATTTTTTTTCTCAAACAGATCATTATGTTCCGAGCCATGGAGTTCTACGCCCTTAAAACCAGAACCTATATCAAATCCTTTAACAGCATTAATGCTCAACATACCTTTACCAAGATCAGCATGAAGCTTATCAAAAACGGGCCCACCTAAACCTGCAGGGCAACCCAGGATGGACGCAGACACCACCCCACCCACTGTATCCCCTCTACCTTGGACCTCCTCAATCAAAGCAATCATTTTTTTTGCCGTCTTGAGATCTGGACATCGAACGATCGTTGATTCAATTTTTTTTAAATCAATTTTGCAATCCGCTGGCATTTCAATCGTTCCTACTTTCGTAACATAAGCATAGATTTCGATGCCAAATTCTTTTAATAACAATTTTGCAATAGCACCGGCAATCACCCTCGCAGCTGTCTCACGGGCCGAAGATCGACCTCCACCACGATGGTCCCGATGTCCATATTTTTTTTCATAGGTAAAATCAGCATGGGATGGCCTAAAAGCACCTTCGATATGAGCATAATCTTTTGAACGCTGATCTTGATTATGGATCATAGCTGCAATCGGAGCACCTGTGGATTTTCCTTCAAAAACCCCAGAAACTATTTGAACTTTATCTTTTTCATCTCTCTGTGTTGTAATCTTTGATTGACCTGGACGCCTGCGATTAAGTTCATCCTGAATGAAGGCCAGATCTATTTTAAGTCCGGCCGGACAACCATCAACAACGACTCCCACCATTTCTCCATGAGATTCACCAAAAGTTGTGATTCGAAAAATTTCTCCGATACTGTTACCACTCATAACTTTTCTCCCTTCAACATGGCATAGGCCTCTTTTAAATCACGTTCACTGACTTTTACTCCTACTACGGGACGTCCTAGTCCTTTCAGTAAAATAAACCTCATCTCACCCTTAACTGATTTTTTATCTTTTTTCATGAGTATTCCCATTTTATCTAGATCTAGCTCTCGAGGCATAGAAGGGATCTTTAATTCCATCAAGAGACTATTGATGCGCATGAAATCCTCTTCGGATAAATTCTTTTTAATAATAGAAAGAGCGAGAGCAAATCTTAGTCCCCATAAGACAGCTTCACCGTGTTTAAATTTTTTAAAATGTGTAATGGTTTCTAAAGCATGCCCAAATGTATGGCCAAAGTTCAGCACTTCTCTGATACCTTTAAGATCTTTTTCATCTTTTTGAACGGCGAGAACTTTCCAAGATAAAGAACGTTTAACAATAAAATTTAAGATCACAGGATCTAGAGCATTGAGCTTATTAACATTTATTTTTAGATATTCAAAAAGTTTAGGATCATAAGTGAGAGCATACTTAATAACTTCACCCAGTCCAGAAATATGTTCACGTTTAGGAAGTGTTTTCAGATAATTTGTTTCACACAAAACTAATTTAGGTTGGTGAAAAGTCCCTACGATATTTTTACCGTTTAAAAGATTTACCCCTGTTTTTCCACCTACAGAACTATCCACTTGAGAAAGAAGGGTCGTAGGAATCCCTACCCAATCAATTCCCCGCATATAAGTTGAGGCCACAAAGCCTGCAACATCCCCAATCGTTCCACCACCTAGAGCAATAACAAGAGATTTTCTGTCCGCTTTGTTTTCTAGAAGCTCATTATAGATACGCGTAATGGATTTAATATTTTTAAGCTCTTCACCGGCCTTCACAGGAATTTCATGGATTTTCCAGCCAGAACGAGTCAGAGTTCTCAACAGCTGCTTTCGATGTTCAACGAGTGACTTGTCGGCGATGATAAAAATCAAATTATCTCTGGGTTCATAACCACTTTTTTTTAATGTAACTCCTAATTTCGATACAATACCGTTACCAACCATAATAGGATAGACATGACCTTTTAAACGTAGCTTAAGGACTTGGGGTCTCATGTTACCTCGCTGAGTTTTGAAATAATCGCAAGGGCGACATCCTGTGATGAAAGTTTATTCGTATTAATCTCGATTGGAACAGCTTCATAATGATCTTTCCTCTCGGCCAGAAGTTCACCTATTTTTATTTTTTTGTTTTGATCATCTAAGTCTTTTAGCAATGGTCTCTTATGGACTTCATGTTTGAGTCTTTCAAATAAATCATTCACCGTGGCCGAAAGATAAATGACATAAGCTTTTGAGTTTATTTCTTGAAAAACCTCTTCTTTTAAAAGGGCCCCTCCTCCGAGAGAAACCACGCAATTTGATTTATTCAAACAATCTAAAACAGTTTTTTTTTCAAGTTCTCTAAAAAAAGACTCACCTTCATTTAGAAAAATCTCTGGAATTGATTTATCCATGGCCAGTTCAATCATACGATCAGTATCCAGAAAAATTCGTCCAGTGAGATGGGAGAGAATTTGCCCTACGGTACTTTTCCCAACACCCATAAAGCCAGTAAGGAATATCGGTTTTTTTTTATTTTTAATGTTAAGAATACTCTCAAGAAATATTTTTAGATCTTGATGATATTTATACATCTCTTCCGATTCTTTGAACCAAATAATCCAAGTCGCAATGGCCTGATCAATTAACATACCTAACCCATTTACGGATCTTATACCTAATTGTTTTGTTTCTTGAATGAAAGGAGTTTGCACAGGACTATAGATAAAATCAAACGCTAAAGCATCATCACTAAAACAAAGTGATCTTATAGGTTCAAAAAAATTGATCACATTTTGGGATTTTGACTCCATACCTAGTGGAGTGGTATTAACGATCAAAGATATTTTAAAAGAAAAAATATCTTTTAAATCTCTAATCGCCTTAAAGGTTGTTTCGGGAAAAACTTTACTTGCATATTGTACAAGCTCTTCTCCTCGGTCTGATCTTGGATTATAGATAAAAACATTTTTACATTTAAGTTTACCTAAAACGAAAACAAGTGCCCGAGCCGAACCGCCTGCACCTAAAACAACAGATGTTAGATCTTGCAATGAAGAAAAATAACTATAAAGAGTTCTCTCTATTCCTATGACATCAGTATTATAACCTATGAGTTTTTTATTCTTAATCGTCACGACATTAACGGCACCTACAAATTTAGCCTCTGAAGAAAGTTCATCTACAAGGGTCGCTACATCTTCTTTGAGTGGAATGGTCACATTAAAACCAAGAAGATCTTCATCTTCACGGGAACGAGATAAAAAGGATGTTAACATGGAAGGTGTAACGTCCATCTTTTTGTAATCAAGCTTTCCAGCTGAAAGATAAAAAAAGATGGACGGAGACAGTGAGTGATCAACCGGACTTCCGATAACATAAGCTCTCACTAGTGAGTCAACTTTTGCAGAGTTTCAAAAAAATCTGGATACGATACGGCAACACATTCTGCATCACAGATAGTGGTTTCACCTTCGGCCACCATGGAGGCAACACTGAAGGCCATCGCGATCCTGTGATCATGAAATGTTTTGATGCTGGCCCCGTGAAGTTTTTGAGGTCCTACGATTCTAAAACCATCAGGAAAAACTTCTATCTCGCATCCCATGTTTCTAAGATTAGAGGCCACGGCTTCTATACGATCACTTTCTTTGACTCTTAATTCTTCGGCCCCTCTGACTTCAGTCACTCCTTGTGCTTGAGTGGCAAGCACAGCAATAAGTGGAATCTCATCAATGAGACTTGGCACTTCTTTTTTAGAAATTAAAACACCTCTAAGATCTGAAAACTCAACTCTAATCTCGCCCACAGGCTCAGGGTGATGAGATGTCATTTTCGTGGTGATATTAGCTCCCATACGTTTCATGACCTCAAAAAAACCAATACGAGTGGGATTCAGAGATATATTCTCCATTTCTAAAAAAGAGTTTTCAATCAGGATAGCGGCCCCTATCCAAAAGGCTGCGGTTGAAGGGTCACTTGGAACCATAACCTTATTGGCCTTTAGCTTTTGTCCACCTATGACTAAAATCTCCTGAGGAGAAGTTTGAATGGGACAGCCAAAATGAGGCAGTAATCTTTCTGTATGGTCTCGACTATCAATTTCACCAAAAATTCTTGTGACACCTTCGGCATTCAAGGCCGCCATAATGATGGCCGTTTTTATCTGAGCACTGGCAATTTTTAGTTCGTAATCAATAGCACGAAGTTTTTGTCCTTTAACAACAAGAGGAGCATAATCTTCTTGGGTAAGAGTGAAGTCCGCACCCATCTGACGAAGTGGATTGGAAACTCTTTTCATGGGTCTTTTAACAAGGGAAGCATCCCCAGTCAGAGTGGCCTCAAATCCTGGATGGCCACACAAGACTCCCATCATCACCCTCATGGTCGTGCCTGAGTTACCGCAATCAAGAACCGAAGTAGGTTTTAAAAAATCTTTTCCGCCAATACCTGAAATAATCGTGCGATGACCTTCTTTAACAATCGTCACACCAAGTTGTCTTAAACATCGGGCAGTGGATTGAACATCCTCACCTTCTAAAATGTCGTAAACCTCACTCACCCCTTCGGCCAAGGCGCCTAAAATGAGTCCTCGGTGAGAAATGGATTTATCACCAGGAATTTTAGGACTTCCTCTAAAAACATGTACCTTATTCAGGACTTTATTCATAAAAACATCTCTAGGTTAGGTGGACTGTTTTAATCTGAAATGGACTCGAGCTATAGGGATATTTTAAGCCCATTTAAGATCAAGACAAAGCCTTTTCCTAGAGAGATAAGTCTGTTTAGACTTTAATGAAGTTATCGACAGAAAATTTACCCCCGCCTCTCATCACAAATACCATAGAAATGAAAAAATAAAGAAGTGAGAGTTCTTTTTTGGCAAATGGATCGGCGCCATGTGCAACAAAAGCGGCCACAAACATAGTGACTGCTAAGAAAAAGGCCGCAGGACGCGTAAGTAGACCAATAGCAAGGAGAAGCGCCCCTACAAATTCTGAAAGACTAGCGGCCCAAGCAAAAAATGTAGGAAAAGGAAATCCCATGGAATCCAGACCCCCTACAAACATATCCGGTGGCGGAAGTTTTCCCACGCCATGAGTGAAGGCCATCGTAAAACCGGCAAACATTCTTAAAGATGCTAGAGCAAAATTGGCCGAAAAACTTTCTTCATAAGATGCAAATAAACACTTTTTCATTTTTTATCCTTTAATGATGTATGCGGTGAAAACTATCTTTTGATCTGATTCCCTTAATCCTTGAAAGTGAATCCCTTCTTGAGTTTCCCCTCTCTGAATTGTAAGTTCATCACCAACCTTGGTTTCCGCAATAAAATTGATTTCGTAACTTTTAATAATTGCGTTCATATGGGCCTCCATTGGAACGGCATCTAGAATCCATTGTGCATATTTAGTGTTGTTAACATGCATATTGTGATCAATATCACTATTTCTTACATGAAAAGTTAACATACGTTCAACATTTGTCTGCACTGGAATTTTTCTTGTCTCGATACTTACTTTTCCTACATCTTGTAACTTGGAAAAAATATATGAACGATCAAATGTGACAGGCCTTCTGGTCTTGGCATTAAGACTTAACCATGAAGTCGTGCACTCCCCGATCACTTCATCTTTATAATGAATAGTAAAATCTCGAAAAGACAATGGACCTTTTTGTGGTCTTACCCAAGTCTTAATTTTGAGTTCCTCATTCCATCTAGGCCAATGATTCATGACAAGTTTTTGTCTGGTTAACACCCAAAACATTTCTGCCCGGCCCATATCTTCCGTACCAAAACCTAATTGGTGAGCATGAGATGTGGCCACATCTTGTAGAAGATTGAGCAGATAATATAAACCTAAGCGTCCTTGAAAATTAATAAGATAAGTTGCGATTTGATAATGTTTCTCAAGTACAGATGAGTCCATGATTTAAGCACTCATCAAAGAAATATTGTTTTCATTCATATCAATTATCATACAAAAACCTGAGCAAACTTTGTCAATCAATTAAACAAATAATGACATACTAAACAATTTTATTACTTGCGTGAGTGACTCTGATCAGTAGACTGAAGTTTCAGGTCTTAAGATTTCCTTAAAATTTAGAGGACAAAACAAATGAATAAAATCTTAATAATTGAAGACGATCCACAAATCTCTAAAGTCCTCAAACTTAATCTCAAACTAAATGGCCATGAGATTGAAGATACCAACAACATAACAGATGCCTGGCAAATACTGAGAGCAAGACATTTTGATCTGATTCTTTTAGATGTAGGCCTTCCTGATGGAAGTGGTCTTGATTTATGTCAAAAAATCCGTGAATCAGGAGATGAAACTCCCATTCTTTTTTTAAGTGCCCGTACAGATGAAACAACTGTCGTAAAGGCCATGAATGGCGGAGCGAATGATTATCTTCGTAAGCCTTTTGGTATGGAGGAGCTAAAAGTTAGAATGAATAAGATTTTAAAAAGATTTTCTCTTCCTCAACAGATTATCTCTTTTGGAGCTCTCAAGATTGATCCAAGTAAAAGAGTGGTCACTGTCATGGATCAAATTATTGCTCTTGGTAGAAAAGAGATGGAAATCCTCATTCTTTTAACGCGCAGATCAGGTGATATCGTAACAAGAGAAAACATTTTGTCGGCCCTTTATGAAAGTGCTGATATGTATGATCGAACCATTGATTCCCATATGAGCCACTTAAGAAAAAAACTTCGTGAGGCCACAGGAAAGACCTTACAGATTAACTCTGTTTACGGCCTCGGATACCGTCTCGAATGGAAAACAGTGTAAAATGAAATCGAGCTTTTATTTTAAGCTCCTTTTTTTTAGTGTTATTGGTGCCCTTGCCATCAGCTTAATTTCTTTGTTCTTTTTAGTGAGAATCTCCGATATCGTTTCTGACGATTATCGTTATGGTTATCTTCTTTATATTGGACGCGCTGTTGAAAAATCAACGGACTATCGCCCCCTCAGTCAAATTAACATGAGTCGCTACTCCACTCCTGCCCTTCTTTCTGAAAAAGATCTTTCCTTATTTAAGCTAACTGAATTTGGTCCAGAATCTCGTAATGCAAAACCGAATCTGTGGTTAGTCTCCGAAGATGGCAAGATCATATCTTCCAATACTCTAAAAAATCTGCCTCTAGATTGGGATCTTCTCCCTCATCCTAAAAAAGTTCATGGTTTTGAAACAAATGATCATTTTTTATTTGAACCAAAGTCCTTGGTGCTCAAGCTTGATACGTCACCTACAACGTTTCTTGTATCCCACAGTGAAAGATCTTTATTTCAAGGACCTTATTTATGGATTCAAGGCACCCACACCTTTACAACAGCAGCACTGGCCCTTTTTTTGGCCCTTTCAATTAGTTTTTATTATTTAAGGCGTAAATCAGTAGAGGCAAGACTTGTTTTATGCAAACTTGAATCAGGCGACTTAAAAGCGCGTTTTGAAATAAAACGTTTTGATGAATTTGGAAATCTCATCCTTGATTTTAACCGCATGGCCCAAGAGATTGAGCGTTTAGTGAATAAACTTAAAAGCACCGAATTATCCAGGGCAAATCTTCTTCAAGAACTGGGCCATGATCTCAGAACCCCTCTCACCAGTCTGAGAACAACTGTTGAAACATTGAAAGTGCACGGTCCAAGACTCAATGAAGAAGAAAGGCTAGATCTATTTACCATGATGGAAGAAGACATACGTTATTTTACGGATCTTTTAGAAAAACTCATGATGATCGCATCCATTGATGAACCCCACTACAAGGTCACAAGAGAAAAAGTTGATATATCTGTAATATTAAAACAAGAACTCAAATCGCGACAAACTTGTGCAGGTCAGGATTTGAACTGGAAATTAAAAATCGATAAGCACGCAGAAAAGTTCATTTCAGGTGATACACATTTAATAACACGTTTATTTAAAAATGCTTTTGACAATGCCTCTAGATACGCAACAAGTTCCATTCTTGTCAGAATTAAACATCTTAAAGATAAGGTTGAAGTCTTAATTATTGATGATGGTCCAGGATTATCTAAGATTGGGCTGGAGGCATTTGGAAAAAGACGAGAACAAAGACAAAAAAACCGTACAGATGAAACTCATTTTTCTTTAGGTCTCGGTTCAGTCATTATGAAAACGATTGCAGAAGTTCATGGAGGTCACATAGAGATCATGAACTGTACTGAACAAATTGGAGCAACCCTCAAGGTAACGTTTAACCGTTTTTAATAAACTGTTTTTTTAGAATATTTTTCCACGGTCTTGATAACATTAATTAAATCAAAAGGTTTTTCTAAAAACTGTCCATCAATTTTTTCTAACTTTTTTGGCTCGGCCGACATAAAAACAACAGGAACCTCAGAAATGTCTTTCGTATTTTTTTGAATATTACGAAACTGATATCCATTAAGCACAGGCATTTTCATATCTAAAAGCACAAGACATGGGAGCTCCTGTTCATTTTCTAGATAACACAGTCCCGCTTGTCCATCTCTGGCCGTGGCCACTTTATACCCCTCACCTATGAGAAGTTCAGCAAGAGCAAGTCGGATATCAAAATCATCATCTACAATCAGAACTTTTTTTGGCGATGTTTTTTTCATTTGATCCTCCTAAGACCGTGACTGCATAATGCCCATATGATATGAGGTCGTAAATATAAGACTGTCTAAAGTTCAAAGCGTAAGCGCAGTAGGTCTTAATCAGAAATCAAATGTTTACAAAAAACTATTTGATATATGTCGTAGAATGAACATGCTCCATCATCGATTTTTCAGACATCCAAAAGTACCCGGGATAATCATTGGAAGATCGTGCTTTTGATGTCTTTGCTACTTTCCAATCTTCTCCCCAAGAATTTTTAGCTAAATAGTAACATCCCGCTTGAAGAGTTATTTGCCCTTTATCGTCTTTAATTTCATCAAACCATTTTCGGCCAGCAATAACACTTCCATGGGCAACAGGAGTGGAACTCACTGTTTCGATGAGACCTCCGGCAGAAAATCCTATTCCCACAGGCCTTGCTGATGAAAGCCCGTGATTAATTTTATCCAAAATTTTGGGCCGCTCACTTTCAAATACGCCCACAAGTGTTTCACCTTCAAATAAGGCCACTGAAAAATCATCAATATCTTTTTCAGTTTTATTCTTTGGAATATTTTTTACAATTTTTTCTTTGCAGGCCTCATTCACCAGCTTCTTCGCAAACTCACTGACATTCAATGATTCATCGTGAATTGTTTTAAATTCCTCTAGATTTAGACCTGGGAATGCAGCAATTAGGTCATTTTTGATTGTGAGATTTTTCATATCACATTCAACATTTTTATTTTTGTTATTCTCAAAATAACTAAGGATCCTAAAATAATTACCATGAGGATAACGATTTTCACTTTCTTTAAAAACAGATTTAACAGCATCTTCAGGGCACATATACCCATCACGCTTGAGTTTTCAGGTTCCTAAAACTTCAAAATTGTCAGTCAAAAGCGTCGCAAGTTCACTGCGGTATTTTCTGATGTAGCGAAAAAAGTTTAAACATGCATTTTTAAAATCTG
>Ga0247843_1002588_pt1 | contig 32311 bp, 27 predicted proteins | sample LaCruzMarch2017__FD_192420 | JGI IMG/M metagenome (GOLD analysis project Ga0247843, IMG submission 192420) | Freshwater microbial communities from meromictic Lake La Cruz, Castile-La Mancha, Spain - LaCruzMarch2017_8m | ecosystem: Environmental > Aquatic > Freshwater > Lake | place: Spain... | reverse complement strand
AAAACAAAATTGCGTCCGCCCCAGCAGACGTCTTCGTCACCTTTGGCAGGTGTGCGCATTTCGGCGGGGCAGTTTTCCTCCAGCCAAGCGCGCGCCTCGGCGCGGAATGTATCAAGGTCGGACATGAGGCTCTCCTGTTTAATTGCTTGATGAATTTTTGCGCGGTCATGCACCGAAACGCAAGCCTTTATCGGTGAGATATGCATGCCGTAACGTCATTTGCATCCCGATTGACAGGCCGGGAAGCAACCCTAGCATATGCGCGGGATACAGGGGAGAAACAACGTGCGATTCGCCAGAAAACACGCCTTTTCGCGTTTTGGGATTTAACCCAATATGGCACCAGTCGTCGCACTCCCCCGTTCGTTAAAGGTCATGCACGGCCTTGGTTCTGTCGCTTATGGCGTCAAGGATAATGGCTTTTCGGTCTTCCTGTTGATTTTTTATAATCAGGTGCTGGGGATTGACGCCAGCATCGTTGGCACCGTCATCATGGCCGCGCTGATATTTGATGCCTTTGCCGACCCGATTATTGGCGAATTGTCCGACCGGACACAAAGCAAATGGGGCAGACGCCTGCCCTGGCTATACGCCGCCGCGATTCCGCTTGGTATTATATGGCTATTGCTGTGGCACCCGCCCGAAATGGACCAGACGAGCACGATCATTTGGCTGTTCTGCACCGCCGTCCTCGCGCGCACATTCGTGGCGATGTGCGAGGTGCCGTCTATCGCCCTCGTGCCCGAACTGACCGGCGATTATGATGAACGTACGCGGTTGATGCGTTATCGTTTCTTATTTGGCTGGGCGGGCGGATTGCTGATGCTCATTTTCGCTTATGGCATTTTCTTCACAGGCGAAAAGGGCGTGAGCGACCCTGCCGGATATGACGCTTATTCGGTGTGGGGGGCGCTGATGATGAGCGGCGCGGTGCTCATCTCCGCGCTTGGCCAGCATCGGCATGTGGCCAAGCAATCCCCGCCTGCTCCGCGCGGCGCTGGCATTGGCCATGCTTTTGCTGAAGTGAAAGCCACGCTCTCCAACCGCGCCTTTCTGTGGCTCGTCTCCGCGGCGTTATTCGGGCTGATCAATCAAGGGATGACCTTTGCGCTCACCAATTACCAACTCGCCTTTTTGTGGCAGCTTCAACAGATGGAAATGCTCTATTATGCGCTGACCCTATTCTCAACGGTCATCATTGCCTTCATCATTGTTCCCCCCGTCTCGGCGCGATTGGGCAAGAAGCACGCTGCGATCCTGTTCGCGATCATCTCGCTGACCTTCACTACGGCATTATACGGCAGCTGGCTGCTCGACTTTGTGCCCGGTGCGCCGTCGGACCCTTCGATCCTGTTCATGTTTGCTTTAGTGACTTTAGCCAATAGCGCAGCCGTGAGTATGATGATGCTGACATCCTCGATGATGGCCGATGTGGTGGAGGCATCGCAGCAAGAAACCGGCAGGCGTTCGGAAGGTTTGTTCTTCGCTGGCTATTTCTTCATGCAGAAATGCGCCGTTGGCATCGGCACTTTTGCCGCCGGGATGATCCTAAGCTTTGCCAGTTTCCCGCAAGATGCCAAGCCGGGGGAAGTGGATGTTGTTGTCCTCGACGGGCTGGCATTATATTATATGTGCACTGTCTTGGTCGTCGGCATCATCGGCATTCTTATTCTGCGCCATTTCCCGATTTCGCGCGAAAGTCATAATGAGCGGTTGCGCGTCTTGAACACAGCAACAGAGTCTGCCATTTAACCGATCAATTAAATTTGAAAAGAGGAATGAGTCATGGATTTCGATCTCAACGACAAGCAAACTTATTGGCGGGACCGTATCCGCGACCATAATGAACGCTTCTTGCGTCCACGCGTCGCCGATTATTATGCCGAGCAGGCGGTGGGCGACCGTTGGAAAGTGCTTCAGGTCGTTGAAGAGGAAAAGGCGCGGGCCAAGGCCGCTGGTCTTTGGAACCTGTTCATGCCGCCAACGTCGGGCCGCGTGCATGTCGACGACAGCATCCATTTCGAAGGCCCTGGCCTCACCAACATGGAATATGCCCTGTGCGCCGAGGAAATGGGCCGCATCGGTTTTGCATCCGAAGTCTATAACTGTTCGGCACCAGACACCGGCAATATGGAAGTGTTCCTGCGTTACGGCACCGCCGCACAAAAAGAAAAGTGGATGCTTCCGCTGATGAACGGCGAAATCCGTTCGGCATTCTTGATGACTGAGCCAGCGGTTGCCTCGTCAGATGCGACCAACATCGAAACCTCGATCCGCCGCGAAGGCGACGAATATGTCCTGAACGGCGTTAAGTGGTGGTCATCAGGTGCAGGCGACCCGCGTTGCAAGATCGCGATTGTCATGGGCAAGACCGATTTTGAAGCCAAGCGCCATGCACAGCAATCGATGGTGTTGATGGAACTCGATGCCCCCGGCGTCAACATTCTGCGCCATCTGCCTGTCTTTGGTTATGACGACGCGCCGCATGGTCATATGGAAATCGAATTGAAAGATGTCCGTATTCCGGCATCGAACATGCTGCTGGGCGAAGGTCGCGGGTTCGAGATCGCGCAAGGCCGCCTTGGACCAGGCCGCATCCATCATTGCATGCGCACCATTGGTACGGCGGAAGAAGCGCTGGAGAAAATGTGCAAGCGCCTGCAATCGCGCGTTGCCTTTGGCAAGACCGTTGCCGAGCATAGCGTATGGGAAGAACGCATTGCACGTGCCCGTATCGACATTGAAATGACTCGCCTGCTGTGCCTGAAGGCAGCGGATATGATGGACAAGGTCGGTAACAAGGCGGCTGCGGCGGAAATCGCGATGATTAAGGTGCAGGCCCCAAATATGGCGTTGAGCATCATCGATAATGCGATTCAAGCACATGGCGGCGGCGGTGTGTCCGATGATTTCGGTCTCGCATCCGCTTGGGCGCATCAGCGCACCTTACGTCTGGCCGATGGTCCCGACGAAGTGCACGCACGTGCCATTGCTCGTATGGAATTGGGCAAGCATGGCGGACGTGGCAAAGACGGCCTATCCAGCGGCGACATGGGGGCAACACGGTGAAGGCTGCCGTCCTGATCGAAGCGGGCAAACCGCTTCAGATTGAGCAGATCAACATTGCCAATCCCGGGCCGCATGAGGTGCTTATCCGCACCGCGGCCTGTGGGCTGTGCCATAGCGACCTGCACTTTATCGAAGGCACTTATCCGCACCCCCTGCCCGCGATCCCCGGGCATGAAGCGGCGGGCATTGTTGAGGCCGTGGGCAGCGAAGTGCGCACCGTGAAGGTAGGCGACGCGGTTGTCACCTGCCTCAGCGCATTTTGTGGCCATTGCGAATATTGTGTCACTGGGCGCATGTCTTTATGCCTTGGCGGCGACACACGCCGTAAAGCAGGTGAGGCTCCGCGCCTCACACGGCCCGACGGCAGCATTGTCAACCAGATGCTGAACCTGTCCGCTTATGCCGAAATGATGCTGGTGCACGAACATGCGTGCGTTGCGATTAACCCCGAAATGCCGCTCGATAAGGCGTCAGTCATTGGCTGCGCGGTGACCACGGGTGCAGGCACCATTTTCAACGCATGCAAAGTGACGCCCGGCGAAACCGTGGCAGTTATCGGCTGTGGCGGCGTTGGCCTTGCCACGATTAACGCCGCGAAAATTGCGGGCGCGGGCCGAATCATTGCCGCTGACCCAATGCCCGAAAAGCGTGCACTGGCGATGAAGCTGGGTGCGACGGATGTCATCGATCCCATGGATGCTGATGCAGCCAAACAAATTCAGGAATTGACCAAGGGCGGCGTCGATCATGCGATTGAGGCTGTCGGTCGTCCTGCCTCGGGCGAGCTTGCCGTCAAATCGCTCAAGCGCGGCGGGACAGCAACGATCCTGGGCATGATGCCGTTGCAGCATTCGGTTGGCCTGTCCGCGATGGACCTGCTTTCGGGCAAGAAACTGCAAGGCGCGATCATGGGTGGCAACCGTTTCCCTGTTGATATTCCGCGTCTGGTGGATTTCTATATGCGTGGCCTTTTGGACCTCGACAGCATCGTTTCGGAGACAATCCCGCTGGAACGCATCAACGAAGGTTTTGAACAGATGAAGCGCGGTGATGCTGCCCGTTCAGTCATCGTTTTTGACCAATGAGCGCAGCGCCAACCCCGATTGATGCGCAGACGGCCTTTACCGGAACCGTTGCCCCAACGGGCGCGGATATATTGGACGAAGCTAAGCTGGCCGAATGGATGACCGCCAATGTCGCTGGTTTTGAAGGACCAGTGCAGGCGCTGAAATTTGCCGGCGGGCAGTCAAACCCGACCTACAGGTTGAATGCGAAAAGCGGCTCCTATGTGCTTCGCCGCAAGCCCTTGGGTGTATTGTTGCCCAGCGCGCACGCTGTGGACCGCGAATATACAGTCATCGCCGGGCTTCATCCCACGGGCTTTCCAGTCGCCAAGCCCTATGGTCTGTGCACCGACGATAGCGTCATCGGCAGTTGGTTCTACATCATGGACATGGTCGAAGGGCGCACCATCTGGGACGGCGCCATGCCGGGGTCAAACACTGCCGAACGCCGCGTCACCTATGAGGCGATGATCGACACCCTGGCAGCATTACACAATGTGGATGTCGAAGGCGCTGGCCTGTCCGATTTCGGTAAGCCCGGAAATTATTTCGGGCGGCAGGTGGAACGCTGGACGAAGCAATATCGCTTGGCAGAAACCGAAGTCATGCCCGAAATGGAGCGGCTCATCGAATGGCTGCCCAAGACGTTGCCCGAGCAAACACGCACCAGCGTCGTTCATGGCGACTATCGCATTGATAACATGATTTTCGATGCAAAAGAGGCGAAGGTCGTCGCGGTGTTGGATTGGGAATTGTCGACCTTGGGCGATCCGCTGGCAGATTTCACCTATGTCGCAATGGCATGGGTGACACAGAATGAAGGCCGGTCGGGCGTCATGGATCTTGACCGCGCAGCGCTGGGCATTCCCGAACTCGACGCGATGGTCGAACGCTACTGCGCGGCAACGAACCGCGACGGCGTACCGGACATGAATTGGTATCTCGCCTATAATTTCTTCCGGCTCGCCGGGATTGTTCAAGGTATCAAAAAGCGGGTCATCGACGGCACCGCAAGTTCGTCACATGCGCAAGCCATGGCCGAACGCGTGTTTCCGTTGGCCGATTCCGCTTGGAAGTTTGCGGAAAAGGCTGGGGCGTAGAATAATCAATCCTCCCCATCGACTTGCGATGGGGAGGGGGACAAGCCGAAGGATGGTGGAGGGGAATGAAGCGTCGCTGTCCCCTCGGTCATCCAAAGCTGCAGCTTTGGCTGCCACCTCCCATCGCAAGTCGATGGAGAGAGAAGAGTGAGAGGAATGCAAATGTCTTTATTCGATATGACCGGCAAGGTCGCCATCATCACAGGGTCGTCGCGCGGCATCGGCCAGGCAATCGCCGAAGAAATGGCGGAACATGGCGCAAAGGTTGTGATCTCCAGCCGCAATATCGAAGATTGCGAAGCAGTCGCCGCTGGCATCAATGCAAAGCATGTAGGCGCGGCGATTGCGGTGGCCTCAAGTCTCTCGTCTAAGGAAAGCCTGCAAAATCTGGTTGATGCAGCGCATAAGGCATTTGGCAAGGTCGATGTCTTGGTCTGCAATGCGGCGTCGAACCCGCATTATGGCCCGATGGCGACCATCACCGACGAACAACTGCGCAAGACGCTCGATCACAATATCGTCTCACAACATTGGCTGATCCAGATGGTTGTTCCCGAAATGATCGAACGCAAATCGGGCTCCATCGTGATCGTGTCGTCCATTGGCGGCCTGCGCGGTTCACCGATCTTGGGCGCTTATGCGATTACCAAGGCGGCGGATATTCAGATGACCAAAAACCTCGCACGCGAATATGGCCCGCATAATGTGCGCATCAATTCCATCGCGCCGGGGCTTGTAAAAACCGATTTTGCTAAGGCGCTGTGGGAGAATCCCGAAAACCTGAAAGCCTCCACCGCTGGCGCGGCATTGGGCCGTATTGGCGAACCGCGTGAGATTGCAGGCGCTGCGGTATATCTGGCGTCCGATGCATCCACCTTTATGACCGGACAGACAATTGTTGTTGATGGAGGGGTAGTCGTATGACCGTTCAACAGGCTCAGGGTGCACTGGCAGGCAAAGTCGCCATTATCACTGGCGCAGGTTCCGGCATTGGCCGTGCATCCGCCATCCGTTTTGCGGCCGAAGGCGCGAAGGTCGTTTTGGGCGACATGGCGGCATCGGTGCATGACACCGCCGCGATGATCGGTGACGCGGCGACCGCCGTCCAAATGGACGCAGGCGACGAAAGTGATGTCGCGGCTTTGGTTGCCAAGGCCATCGAACTGCACGGCCATCTGGACGTTGCATTTGCCAACGCTGGCATCTCCGGCGGCATGGAAGGCATCTTCGACAACACTGTCGAGAATTTCACCAGCGTCCTGCGCGTCAACCTCATCGGCCCGTGGCTGATGGTGAAGCATGCGGGCAAGGTCATGGCCGATGCAGGTAGTGGCGGTTCAATCATCCTGACCGCAAGCGTCGCGGGCATTCGTTCGGGTGCAGGCGGGCCGCCTTATTCGGCGTCAAAGGCTGGCGTCATCAATCTGGCGATGGTTTCGGCGCAGCAATTGTCGGGCACTAATGTCCGCTGCAACGCGATTTGCCCCGGCCTTACCGAAACCGGTATGACCAAGCCGACATTTGATTATGCAAAGGAAAAGGGCGTGACGGACAAAATCGGTCGCCTCAACCCGTTGCGCCGTGGCGCGCAGCCGGAGGAACTCGCCAATGTCGCCTTGTTCCTCGCCAGCGATCAGGCCTCTTATGTCAATGGCCAAGCCATCGCTGTTGACGGCGGGCTATCGAGCTCACACCCCGTGACCCGCCAATTGACTGGACAAACCGCAGTATGAGCGCCGAAAATTTAGGTTTCGTTCCCGAGCGCCTCGCGCGGATTCCCGCCTTCCTTCAGGCCAATTATCTCGACAATGGCAAATTGCCGTTTGCGTCGGTGTTGGTTGGCCGTGGCGATGATATCGCGTTGCAATGGAGCTCTGGCGTCGCCGATGATGCTATTTTCCGGATCGCATCCATGACCAAGCCAATCACCTCGGTCGCGTTCATGCAGTTGGTGGAGCAGGGCAAGGTCGCGCTGACGGATCCGGTCGCCAAATATGTCCCCGAATTTGCCAAATTGGGCGTGTTTGTGGGCGGCGGCGGCAATGTTCCCTTTATCACGCGCGCACCGTCCACGCAGATGCGGGTGGTTGACTTGCTGCGGCATACAGCCGGATTCACCTATAGCTTTCAGGAACAAGGCAATGTCGACGCGGCCTATCGCAAGACCGATGTTGAAAGCTGGAGCAAAAATACCTCGCAAAGCGTGATTGATACACTTGCGCAAATCCCGCTGGAATTCGACCCCGGAACGCAGTGGAATTATTCCGTAGCCACTGACATACTCGGCATATTGGTTGAACGGATCAGCGGGCTGTCATTGCCCGAATATTTCCAGACGCATATTTTCCAGCCCTTGGGCATGAACGATACATTCTTCCAAGTGCCTGCCGACAAGGCTGCCCGTATCCCCGAAGGCTTCAGCTTTGACCCCGAAGCGAAAATGAAGCTGATCGACAAGGCCGGGGCCGACAGCATGTGGGCCAAAGGATGGTCATTCAATTCCGGCGGCGGCGGTCTGGCGTCGAGCGTTGCGGACTATTATCGGTTCTGCCGGATGCTGCTGAACGGCGGCGCGCTGAACGGCGCACAAATCCTCAGCCCAAAAACGATAGAATTGATGACCGCCAATCATATTCCCGGCGGCCAAGACCTGACGCAAATGTCGAAATCTTTGTTCAGTGAGGCCGAAATGGCCGGCATTGGCTTTGGCCTTGGCTTTGCCACGACCATCGACAGCGCTGCGACACTTGCGCCTTGCTCCAACGGCGATTTTTATTGGGGCGGCATGTATTCCACCGCCTTTTTCGTGGATCCGGTTGAGGACATCATCATGATTTTCATGACGCAATTGCTGCCGTCCACAACCTACCCCGTGCGCCGCGAGATCAAGACGATGATTTATTCCGCGCTGGCGGCTTAGACTAACGGTTCCGTTTATATACTATGTCATGCTGGAGCCGAAGGCGTGCAGAGCACAACTTGGTTCAGCATCCATCGTGCCACGCGGGCCGAAGGGTCTAGAGGCGAAATGGACCCTGAAACAAGTTCAAGGTGACACAGCCGTGGGTGCGCGAGAGAGCTTTCGGCCCCCCTCCCTAAACCGTCGCAACCTCGACCTGATTGACCGGCTCCGGCTTCGCCCTTGCCGCGATCAGGCTGCCGCTCACGATCAAGGCCGTGCCCAAAAGCACGGGCAAGGTCACCGGCTCGGCAAAGAACAGCCAGCCGAAAAATGCCGCCCAGACAAAGGCGGTATATTCGACCGAAATCAAAATCTGTGCCTCCGCGCGTGCATAGGCCCAGCTCATCAGCAACAGTGAAATAACCGCCAGCGCCGCGGCACCGCTGATCATCGGGGTATCAGACAGGCCAATCGGCTGCAAAAAATATGGCGCGAAAAGGCCAAGCGTTAACGCGACAAATAGATTCTGAAAAAAGGCGATTTCAATAGGCCCCGCGACCTGCGCCTGCCGCCGGGCGAGGATGAGATTATACGCAAACACCACTGCCGAAAACAACACCGCCGCAGCGCCCCAGAGATGCCCACTGGTATAGTGTCCGCTCAACCGGCCAGCCATGATGATCACTACCCCGCCAAGCCCTGCAAGCGACGCCCAGATGGCGGAACGGCCTATCGTCTCCCCCAGCATAACAGCGGCGAAATATAACGCGATGACAGGCGCGATGAAGCTAAGCCCAATGGCCTCGGCCAGCGGCAATTGCGTCAACGACCAGAAAAAGCTGACCGCCATGACCGACACGATTATGCTGCGCCACACATGCATTTTCAGGATGTGCGCTGGTGGCCATTTTTGTCGCGTTCCGACAAACAATAGGCCCATGAACAATGCACCAAAGCTATTGCGCCACATCACGGCATTATAGGCACCCAGCGAAAGCGCCAGATCCTTCATCGCCGCATCCATTAGCGAAAATGTTCCGACCCCCGCAGCAGCCACCATGAACGGGATGAACGGACGCGGGTGGAGTTCAGCCATGTTTACAGGCTGTGCGTGGCAAGATTATCGAGCGCCGCACCATCGACGCGGTAGACGGTCCATTCGTCCATCGGCACTGCGCCCAGCGCCTTATAAAAATCAATTGCGGGCGTGTTCCAATCCAGCACCGACCATTCAAGCCGCGCACAATCCCGTTCGACCGCAAGCGCGGCAAGCCTGCCCAGCAACGCCTTACCAAGCCCCGACCCGCGCGCATCGGGACGGACAAACAAATCCTCCAGATAGATTCCGGGCCGCCCTTCGAAGGTCGAAAAATTATGGAAGAACAAAGCAAAGCCCTGCGCCACATTGTCAATCTCGCCAATCAGAACCTCAGCATAAGGGCGCGGTCCAAACAGCTTTTGCGCCATGACCGCTTCATCAAACCGCACGGCATGGGCCAGCTTTTCATATTCCGCCAGATCGCGGATAAATTGCCCGATGCGCGATATATCAGCGGCGGTGGCGGGACGTATCGAAAGGCTCAAGCCGCTTTCCCGTGCAGCGTATCCATGCTGACGCTGGTGCCAGCGTCAATCTCTGCGGCTTTCGCTTCGACCAAGCGCACGATATGCGCGACCATGTCGTCATTTTCGACATGATGGTCGGTGACGCCAGACAGATAAACCATATGCTTGCCATTGCCGCCGCCCGTGATGCCGATGTCGGTCTCGCGCGCCTCGCCGGGGCCGTTGACGACGCAGCCCAGAACCGAGAGCGACATGGGTGTCTTAATATGGCCAAGCGCATCCTCAAGCTTTTGCACCGTGCGGATGACGTCAAAGCCTTGGCGCGCGCAGCTTGGGCAGCTGACGACGCGCACGCCGCGAGTGCGCAGGCCAAGCGCTTTCAGAATTTCATAGCCAACGCGCACTTCTTCTTCGGGTTCCGCAGACAGGCTGACGCGGATTGTATCGCCAATGCCTGCCCACAACAAATTGCCCATCCCGATGGAGGATTTTACTGTCCCGCCAATAAGGCCGCCCGCCTCGGTTATGCCAAGATGCAAGGGGCAGTCGACGGCGTCGGCCAAACCCATATAGGCGGCAACCGCCAGAAAAACGTCCGATGCCTTCACCGCGACTTTGAATTCGTGGAAATCATGGTCCTGCAGCAGCTTGATATGGTCAAGCGCACTCTCAATAAGCGCCTCCGGGCAAGGCTCGCCATATTTTTCGAGCAGGTCTTTTTCTAAGCTGCCTGCATTAACGCCGATCCGGATCGCGCAGCCATTGGCTTTGGCGGCGTTGACGACTTCCTTCACGCGTTCCGATGAACCGATATTGCCGGGGTTGATACGCAAGCACGCCGCGCCCGCGTCCGCCGCCTCCAACGCGCGTTTGTAATGAAAATGAATGTCAGCGACGATGGGCACATTGGCCGCGCGGACAATCTGTTTCAGCGCCGCCGTGCTCTCCACATCGGGGCAGGAAACGCGGATGATATCGACGCCTGCATCCTCACACCGGCGGATCTGGTTGATCGTGGCCGCAGCATCGCTGGTCAGCGTATTGGTCATGGTTTGCACCGAAATCGGGGCATTGCCGCCAACAGGGACATTGCCGACCATGATCTGGCGAGACTGACGGCGCGCAATATCGCGCCAAGGACGAATAGAAGACATGGACGTGATATAGGCGGCTTGGGATTTTCCCGCAATCATCATCCTGAACTGTTTTCAAGATAGTTAAAGCGCGAATTAGAGCAGACCGCTTTGATTTACGCGTGGATACAAACTAAGAAGGAGACATGAAACGCTTCCTTATTTTGCTCGCCCTCTTGTTCGCGCCATTGGCACCTGCCCAAGCGTATTGGGAATATGGCCATCAAACCGTCGCGCAGATTGCGCAGGCCAATATGTCCCCCATAGCGCGCGTGAGTATGCAGCGGCTGCTTCGCGCCGCGCCAATGTTGGGCACGCCCACATGCGCTATGCGTAATATCGGCGATGTCAGCGTCTGGGCGGATTGCATTAAGGGCGATCGTCTGCGCTGGGGTTATACCAACAGCTGGCATTACCAAAATGTCGACATCTGCAAGCCGTTCGACCTGAAAAGCGCCTGTGCCGACGGCAATTGCGTTTCAGCGCAGATTGACCGCAACTTTGCGCTTCTATCGAACAAGGCCCTGCCCGCGCATGTCCGGTTGGAGGCGCTTGCGTTTCTGGTGCATTTTGTCGGCGACATCCATCAGCCATTACATGCTGGCGACCGTGCCGATCGCGGCGGCAATGACCTGAAAACCACTTATGGTGTGATGCCTGGATATAATCTCCATTCGGTGTGGGACGGGCTTTTGGCCGACCGCGCGCTGTCGGGAGCGCCCTTTATTGTCCGCGTATTTTCGCCAGCGGAGAAAGCAGCGGTCGTGCAAGGCGATGTGGGCCTGTGGAGTGAAGAGAATTGGGCCGTGTCAAAAAATATCTCCTATCCGCGCGCTATGGATGGCGACCCTTGTGGCGCAAAACCATCCGCACCGGTCATCATTGACGAAGCCGACGTGGCTGCATCACGCGCTGCATTGCGCCAACAGGTCGAACGCGGCGGCATCCGTTTGGCGCGGTTGTTGGACGAGGCTTTACGCTAAGTCCGAAAGCTCCAAAAATCAACAAAAAGGGCTGCGCAGATTGTCGCCTGCGCAGCCGCTTTTTATAATATCGCAGCGCCTTATTCGCCGGTGGGAAATCCGCGCTTTTTCATGATATATTTGACGTCGGGGTCACGACCACGAAACGCGCGAAAGGCTTCAATCCGGTCGGTTTCGTTGCCCGTTGCCAGCAACATCGACCGGAACCGCTCCGCTGTTTCCTTGTCCCAAACATCGCCCGTTTCGGTGAAGGCAGCCCAAGTGTCGGCATCCATCGTTTCGGACCAAAGATAGCTGTAATAGCCCGCCGAATAGCCATCATCGGCAAAAAGATGGTTAAACTGCGGCAAACGGTGCCGCATCGCCATTTCCTGTGGCATGCCGATTTCTGCAAGCGTATCGCGTTCAAAGGCGGCGGGATCAGCCACAGGCTCGCTTCGATTATGCAGCTTCATATCTAGGATCGCGCTCGACAGATATTCGACCGTGGAAAAACCTTGGTTGAACGTGTCGCTCGCCCGGATTTTCTCCACCAAAGCTGCAGGTATTGGTTCACCTGTCTTATAATGCTTGGCATAAGTATTGAGCACATAAGGCGTCAGCAGCCAGTTTTCATTCACCTGACTTGGGAATTCAACAAAATCGCGGGGTGCCTCGCCAAGGCCCGGCCACATGATGTCGTAGTTCAGATAATGGATTGCATGGCCAAATTCATGGAACAATGTAGATGCATCGTCGATACTAATCAACGTCGGCACGCCGTCGGCGCCTGGAACGAAGTTGTTGTTGTTCGACGCGAGCACAATGTTGTTCTTGCCGCCCAATGCGTGCTGGCTGCGATACGTCGTCATCCATGCGCCCGACCGTTTGCCAGCACGGGCAAAATTGTCGAGATAGAATAGGCCAATGACCTTGCCGTTGCGCTTCACTTCAAATGTCCGCACTTTGGGTTCGAACACCGGAACCGTGCCCGTGTTTTCGGTGAAGGTCATGTCATAGAGCTTACCCGTAGCATCAAACATGGCCGCGACCATGTTATCGAGCTGAAAATATGGCTTAACCGCCTCCTGATCGAGGTCATATTTCGCCTTGCGCACCTTTTCGGCGTAGAAACGATAATCCCATGGCGCGATGGTGATATTGTCCGCATTGGCGATGCCTTGCATATCCCCCACTTCTTCCTTCACGCGGGCAACCGCGGCAGGCCAGACCTTCATCATCAGCTCCATCGCCTTATTGGGGTCCTGCGCCATCGTATCAGCCATCCGGTAATGCGCATGGGTTGCAAAGCCCAAAATTTCGGCGCGCTGCTGACGTAGCTTCAGGATTTCGGCTATGGTTGCATTGGTGTCATTGGCATCCTTATTATCACCGCGCTTGGTGAAGGCACGCCAGACTTTTTCGCGCAGATCGCGGCGCGTTGAATTTTCAAGGAATGGCTGCACCGCTGAACGGGTGTTGACGACGGCCCATCCGCTTTGGCCCTTCGCCTTGGCTGCGGCTTGCAACGACGCGACAAAACTTTCTGGTAGGCCAGCCAAATCGGCCTCTTGCGTCATCAAAATGAAGGTTTCCTCATCGGCGAGAACCTTTTCGGAAAAAGCGGAAAACTTGCTCGACAGGTCGGTCTCAATGCCGATGACTTGCGCTTTTTGTGCCGCATCAAGCATAGCGCCATTTCGGACCAAGCCGTCATAGGTCCGCTCCAACAGGCGGTTCTGCTGTGAATCGAGACCCAGATTGGCGCGCTGGTCATATAGATATTTTACGCGCTGAAAATACCGCGCATCCAACGACAATTCGGAGAAGAACGCACTCAGCTTCGGCTCCCACTCGGCCTGAATTTTGCGCACTTCGGGGCTGGACAAGTTAGACGAATGGACGCCCCAGATGGAGAATAACCGGCCAATTTTTTCACCCGACAGCTCGCTGGCCGTGATCGTATTGTCAAAGCTAATGGCCTCGGGCTTTGCAAGCATGGCTTCGAATTCAGCCTTCGACGCATCCATCGCGGCTTTGAATGCAGCCGGAAATTGCGCTACTTTCACCTGATCCCATGGTGGAACACCGTCATAAGGGCCAGTCCATTCCTGCAGCAATGCGGGTTCATTCGCCGCTTGGCTGGCATTCATGTCCTTTGTTTGTGCAACCGCTGTCATTGATACTCCTGACAATAAAAGCGCCGCGGCGCTCATCATGATGTTATGTGTTCTCACCTAATTTTGCTCCTCTGGGTCATGCTGCATTTATTCTGACGCCGCATGAACATCAGGATAGCGCATCGCGTAGGGTAAGCAAACCTCCTGTCCGCCAAAACTGTTTCCTCCAATATGGAGATAAGTTTTACATATGCGTTATCGTTTTTTCGTGCGTTCGCAAAAGCATAATCTTATCAGGTGGTTGTTCAAAAGATTATGCCAGAGTTCTCACCTCACCCCGCCACAGGCCAAAATGGACGCATTGCGATGGTCAGCGGGTATTCATTGAGCTTTCCGCCGAAACATCGGCAAAAATGGATGATTATTTTGCAACGATCGGTTCGCGCTTTTCGCCAATCATTTAAATGGCCTTGCCAAATGTGATTCACTTTGGCACATGCTCGTCTCCCGAGAGGGGCGCTTAGCTCAGTTGGTAGAGCATCTCGTTTACACCGAGAGGGTCAGCGGTTCGAGCCCGTTAGCGCCCACCATATTTTTCAATGGCGTAACGGCCATTATCCGCGCAAATCCCGATGAAAATTCATTTCTAGTGGTCAGGCGGCAAGGGACCCACCCTTTTTATTGCGGCAATGATTTGGCCTTGCTGCCTCGCCTGCTCCTCGCGGCACCGATTCGGTTTCCAAAACTTGTGCTATGCGGCCCTCCGACCCAGCTTTGGTGTCATCCAAGGCCTGCCCCCCTCGCAACCCCAAAACCCACCCGGCGCGTCGGCGGCGCCGGGTGCGTTACTGCAATATCAGGCTTTGGCTTTCAGGCTCTCCGCGACCTTAACGCCATGCCGCTCAAGCGCTTCAACGATTTTGACTGCGCCTTCCAAATCGCCCCAGAACATGGGGCCGCCGCGATAGATCGGCCAGCCATAGCCATAGATCCAGACCACATCGATGTCGGACGCGCGTTGGGCTTTGCCTTCTTCGAGGATTTTATAGCCCTCATTGACCATCGGGTAGAGCGTACGCTCGACGATTTCCTGTTCACTGATTTCACGCTTCGGCAGGTTTGAAGTCGCGCGAAATTCCTCAATGATCGCCAACGCCTCGGCACTTGGCGTGCCCACACGTTTTTCATCATAATCGTAAAAGCCCTTGCTGTTCTTCTGACCAAAACGGCCAGCCGCACACAGCGCATCGCGGATGGTTTCGACCTTGGACGGGTCACGGTGCCAACCAATATCTAGCCCAGCCAGATCGCTCATCTGAAACGGTCCCATAGGCATGCCGAAATCGGTATGCACCTTGTCGATCTGTGCCGGCGTCGCCCCCTCCAACAGCAATTGCATGGCTGGCTGCTGACGCGTGGACAGCATCCGGTTACCGATAAAGCCATGGCAGACGCCTGCAACGACCGCGACCTTGCCGATTTTCTTGCCAATCGCCATTGCCGTGGCAAGCACGTCCGGCGCGGTTTTGTCGCCGCGCACGACCTCAAGCAATTTCATGACATTAGCAGGCGAGAAGAAATGCATGCCGACGACATCTTGCGGCCGCGCGGTGCTGGCGGCAATTTCGTCAATGTCGAGATAGGATGTATTCGACGCGAGAATCGCGCCGGGCTTGCAAATAATGTCCAGCTTTCCGAACACCTCTTTTTTGACGTCCATGCTTTCGTAAACGGCTTCGATGACAAGATCGCAGTCGGCCAGATCATCAAGCGTCAATGACGGCGTCAGCAAGGCCATCATTTCTTCAACATGCTCAGGCGAAAAGCGGCCCTTGGCGGCGCTGTTTTCGTAATTTTTGCGGATTACGCCAACGCCGCGGTCCAGATTTTCCTGCACCATTTCGACGATGGTCACAGCGATGCCCTTTGACAGGAAATTCATCGAAATCCCGCCGCCCATGGTGCCAGCACCAATCACGCCGACTTTCTTGATATCACGCAAGGCAATGTCCTTGGCCAACCCGTCAATCTTTGCGGCTTGGCGTTCGGCAAAGAACATGTGGCGCTGGGCCGCAGATTGCGATCCAGCCATTAGCTTCACAAACTCCGCGCGCTCGAACTTCAAGCCTTCGTCAAAAGGCAACCGCGTTGCCGCCTCGACACAGGCAAGATTGGCATAAGGCGCATCAAAGCCTTTCCACTTCTTGGCATTGGCCGCCTTCAATTGTGCGATGATCCCAATATCACCATCCAGCGGACGATCGCGCGTTGGCCGTGGGCCAATAGCGATCAGTTCGCGTGCATAAGCAATGGCGTCGTCGGCAAGGCTGTCTTCACCTGCCAACCGGTCGACCAAACCAATAGATGCCGCCTGCGTCGCCGACAAAGGTTCGCCAAGCGCACACATTGTGGCGGCGGCTTCTACGCCTACAACGCGCGGCAGCCTTTGCGTCCCTCCAGCGCCCGGTAAAAGGCCAAGCTTTACCTCTGGCACGCCAAGTCGCGCGGACGGCACGGCAATGCGGTAATGACACACCAGAGCGGTTTCCAGTCCCCCGCCCAGCGCCGTGCCATGAATGGCCGCCACAACGGGTTTGCCGGCAGCTTCAATCATGGTCAACACGACGTTCAAATCCGGACCTTGTGGGGCTTTGCCAAATTCTGTGATGTCGGCACCTGCGATAAAGGTCGATCCTGCACAGCGCAGCACAATCGCCTTTACATCATCATCCACCAGTCCCTGTTCAAAACTGTCATTCAGCCCCTGACGGACATGCCAAGACAATGCGTTGACGGGGGGATTGTCGACAATCACCACAAGGACGTCGTCAAATTTCTGCGTGGTTACTGATTGCACGGGCAACTCCTAATTTTTAAGGTTCGGCGCATGTGCCGGTTGTCGAGTGATGAAGGAACTGGCGATAGTCCTAATATGTTTTCTGCAGACTTTGCAATCCTGCTGATCGACGCTTTCCGCCGTCGTGCGATTTACGCCTGGACTTTAAGGGCTTGGATGATTGCCGAAAAGTCCAAGGCACCATTTCCGGCTTCATCAAATTGCGCATATAATTCCGCTGCGCGTTCGCCCATCGGCACTTCGGCATGTACCGACCGCGCGGCCTCCATCGCCAGCTTAAGGTCCTTGAGCATCAATGCCGTAGCAAAACCGCCTTGATAATCATTATCCGCAGGCGATGTTGGCCCAACACCCGGAACCGGGCAATAGCTGGTCATCGACCAGTTCTGGCCCGAGGCTTTTGAAGATATGTCGTAAAAGGTCTGGAGGTCCAGCCCCAGCTTCTCGGCCATGGCAAAGGTCTCACAGGTCGCAATCATCGACGCACCAAGCAGCATATTGTTACAGATTTTTGCCGCCTGCCCCGCGCCAGATGCGCCGGCATGAATGACAGCTTTGCCCATCGCTGATAAAATCGGTTCCGCGCGCGCAAAGGCGGTATCGGTGCCACCCACCATGAAGGTTAAATTCCCTCCATTGGCAGCCGCTATCCCACCCGAGACAGGCGCATCGACCATGTCAAAGCCAGCCGTGACAGCATCCGCCGTCACCTGCCGCGCGGTGTCCACATCAATCGTTGAACAATCGAGCAATATCCCGCCTTTGGGTGCGTGGCCCAAGACGTCGTTCTCAAACACATCCGCGACAATTTTACCATTGGGCAACATCGACACCACCGCGTCGACGCCAGCCACCGCGTCGCGCACAGACGTAAATGTGGCGCAGCCATTGTCCTGCGCGCGGGACAGTGCCTCGTCCGACAGGTCAAAGGTATTTACCGCATGCCGTGCCTTCACAAGGTTCGCAGCCATGCCGCCGCCCATATTGCCAAGACCGATAAACGCAATTTTCATTTGCCTTACCCCATTGTCGGAATGACGAAGGCGTTACCGCCGTCAGGCGAGCCATCTGGCCAACGCTGCGTGATGGTTTTGACCTTGGTCCAGAACTTCACGCCTTCCATGCCGTGCTGGTTGGTGTCACCAAAGGCAGAGCGTTTCCAGCCGCCAAAGCTGTGATAGGCAACGGGAACCGGGATTGGCACGTTGATGCCGACCATGCCCACGTTCACGCGCGCGGCGAACTCACGCGCGGCATGGCCATTGCGGGTGAAGATCGCGACGCCATTGCCATATTGATGGTTGCTGGCCAGCGACAAGGCCTCTTCAAAATTGGCAGCGCGGACGATTTGCAGCACGGGGCCGAAAATTTCTTCCTTGTAGCTTTCCATGTCGGTCGTGACATGGTCGAACAAGGTTGGGCCAATGAAGTAGCCTTCTTCATGCCCCTGCAGCTTGAACCCGCGGCCGTCGATAATAAGCTCGCCACCTTCGTCGACGCAGGTCTGGATCCAGCCTTCAACCTTTGCTTTATGCTGCGCGGTGACGACAGGGCCATAATGCGCTTCGGCGTCGGTTGAGATGCCAACGCGCAATGCTTCTATGGCGGGGATCAGCTTGGCCTTCAGACGCTCTGCTGTGTCGTCGCCAACAGGCACGACCACAGGCAGCGCCATGCAGCGTTCACCAGCCGAGCCAAATGCCGCGCCCGCAAGGTCATTCACCACTTGGTCAAGGTCAGCGTCTGGCATGACGATGCCATGGTTCTTCGCGCCGCCCATGGCCTGCACGCGCTTGCCGTTGGCAACGCCGCGATTGTAGACATAATGTGCAATGTCGGACGAGCCAACGAAGCTAACCGCGCCAATCGCTGGATGATCAAGAATGGCATCAACCATTTCTTTATCACCATGCACAACCTGACAAATGCCTTCGGGCAAGCCAGCTTCGATAAACAGTTCGGCCAAGCGCACAGGCACGCTTGGGTCGCGCTCGCTTGGTTTGATGATGAACGCATTGCCCGTCGCAATGGCGGGGCCACACATCCACAAGGGGATCATGCCGGGAAAGTTAAACGGCGTGATGCCTGCGCCAATGCCGATTGGCTGACGCATCGAATATACATCAATGCCGGGGCCTGCGCCTTGGCTATATTCACCCTTCATAACATGCGGGATGCCGCAGCAAAATTCGATGACTTCCAAACCGCGTTGAATATCGCCCTTGCTGTCGGCAATGACCTTGCCATGCTCCGACGAGAGCATATGTGCCAGCTCGTCCATATTGGCTTCGACCAGCCGCTTAAACTCGAACATAACCCGCGCACGGCGCTGCGGATTGGTCATTGCCCAGGCTGGCTGCGCCGCCAATGCCGCTTGCACGGCACGTTCAAGCACAGCTGCATCGCCCATTGCCACACGCGCTTGCACGCCGCCATTATTGGGGTCCATGATATCGCCAAAGCGTGTTGCGCTGGCGCCTGCACCACCGCTGATGAAATGATCGATTTGACGCATATATCTTCTCCTGGACCAACGGCTATGCTATTAGCCAAATTAATTTGCAGACATATAGACAGTTATGCATATACATCCTGCGTTTTTGCAGGAGTGGCTGGTATGCAGTGGGACGACCTTCGTTTCTTTCTCGCGGTTGCGCGTTCACACACGTTAACAGCCGCATCTAAGAGCCTTTTAGTCGACAGCACGACTGTCGGACGGCGAATAGATAGGCTCGCAGGCGAACTCAAAACCAGCTTGTTCGAAATTGGGCCCGCTGGTCATATGCTGACTGCTAGCGGTACTGAATTACTGGCTTATGCAGAGGAGATCGAACGGTCCGCAATAGCTGCCGCGAGCTCTATAACTGGAGAAAAAAGCAGATTCGCAGGAACCGTTAGGCTAAGTTTATCGGAAGGATTTGCGACATGGGTAGTCGCTAAACACTTGCCTTCATTCAAATCCCTTCATCCTGGAATTAAGCTCGAAATTGTTACGACAAATGGATTTCTCAATCCGTCCAAGCGCGAAGCTGACTTAGCTGTCATGCTCGCCCGACCAGTCAAGGGACCACTCATAGCGCGCAAGCTCACAAATTACACACTCGGGTTGTACGCCTCACGCGCGTATCTTGACACGTATCGTCAACCTCAGACGATTGCGGAACTGAGGGAGCATGCGCTGATCGGATACATTCCAGACTTCATCTATGCAGAGGAATTGCGCTATCTGTCAGAGATTGATGATAGTTTTGTGCCTGCGCTCAGCAGCTCAAGTATAAATGTCCAATTGGCAATGACACAGTCTGGCCTCGGAGTGTGTGTCCTGCCTAGTTTTATTACGGCATTTGATGCTAACCTAGTTTCAATAATGCCCGACACAGAAATTCGGCGCAGCTTCTGGGTCGTCGTTCACCGCGATTTGGCGAAGGTAGCACGCGTGCGTGCAGTCATCGATTGGCTCCACCAAATTGTAGATAACGGCCCTCTAATGAAAGACTAATTCCACTAGAAACAAGAGTTTTTTATGAAAATGCTGCCTGTATTTACGGGCTCGCAATTCTACAAAGCTTCACTTCGATTTGATTTATAGTTTGCTTCCAGCCGATACTCGGCCAGAAATGGGTGCCAAAGCTCTATAAACTGGAATTTTGGGTAACGTCATGAACGTTTGACACCGGACTACACCGACCCCAGACAAAAGGGTCATGGGCCTTGCGGACCATGACCCTTGTCGGCATTTCAGAGATCTAAAGTTGGTTAGAGCTTAACCGACAGCTCTATTCCGACTGTCCGCGGCTCTCCGGAATAAGCAGTGTGCAATCCGCTTGACGCACCCCAGGCTTTAGACATGTAGGGAGTTACCAGACACCTTTTGCATTGTTCCAGTGATGGAAGGTGGTCTTTTCGATGACGAAGAACGACGAGCGCGAGGTGCAACGCAAGCAGTCGGCAGAAACGGGGTCGATCACGGTAATCTGCGTTCCAGAGAAACGCCCTATCCCAGAGCCAAAAGCTATTATGTCGGCCCCGAAATCCTCGGCAAACCTCGCCTTGTCATGCTTTATTCCGGCGGCGTGCGCGCGTATCAGCGAATGCCCGAGAGGGTCGCTGAGGGCGGATATAAGAGTTTTTTGCTGAGACGCTATTTGGCCTCCTCGATCATGCCTCGAGTTTAATTTTACACAGGGTAATGCTGCAGCATTTTTGATTAAAACTAACGATTGTTTAATCAACTTGACTTGTCAACACCACTGTTTGATAAACGAGTTTAATACATGATCTGATTCGTGAAGGTTTATCGGAAAGAAAGCGCGAACGTGGTTAATCGCACGAATTATGAAGGAAGTCGTTTTAGTACCATTAGAAATAAACGAGAAGTGCATATTAAGCGCTCGCTTTTTGAAATTGAACACGATTTGTTGAGGGGATGGGGATACGGACTATGATAGAAAATTTTAACGTTGCTTCGCAACGACCAGCATATTTCAAGGCGTTCCTTGCGACAGGAATTGCGGTTAGCGCGCTTATGAGTGAGCCTTTGCTCGCGCAAACGAGCAATCCAGCTGACGAAGTGTTAGAAAGTGGAGACATCATCGTCACCGCACGGCGCGCCGATGAAAGGCTTCAGGACGTTCCAGTTTCCGTTGCCGCTTTGGGTGCCGAGCAGCTAGCCGAGCAGCGTATCCTATCGGAAGCAGATTTGCAAATTGCAACGCCTGGCCTGATTTTGCGCCAGACATCGTCAAACAACCAGATCAACTTTGCTCTGCGTGGCCAGACAGTTGACGCCTTCTCCGGCACCGCGCCGGCTGTGGTTGTGTATATGAACGAAGTGCAGATTGCAGGGTTCGGTACGCAGTCCTTCTTCGATATGCAGTCAATTCAGGTCTTTAAGGGGCCCCAAGGTACGCTGTTCGGCCGCAACGCTACGGGCGGCGCGGTTCTGTATCAGTTGCAAAGTCCGACGGACGAACTTGGCGGCTATTTGACGGCAGGTTATGGCAACTTCAACAACATCGAAGTGAATGGCGCAATCAACGTTCCGATCGGAGAGGCCGTTGCGGTTCGGCTTGCCGCCTCCCATCGCAAACGCGATGGATTTCAGCGCAACCTTGCTATTGGCAACGGGCTTGAGTCCAACCAGATTGACTATCAGGCTTTCCGTGCGAGCGTGCTACTCACGCCGGGCGACCGTTTTGAAAGTCTTACAACTTTTCAGTATAACACCGACGATGGCAGAGCAAGCGGCCTGAAATTGACCAGCATAAATGCGCCAGGCTCAACGGGACCGGACGGAAATGCCTTGGAAGCTCCTACTGCCTTCCTTTATAATTTGGGTTTGAACGGAACCCTGAATGCCGCCGATCTGGAATTGGCACGAAATCAGGCGGCTGGATTTTACGATTTTTACAACAGCGAAACTAATGATCATAAGAGCCGCCAATATTTCATTTCAAACAAGACCAGCTATGAACTAACCGACACGGCAAAGGTAACCAATATTTTTGGCTATAACAACGTCCGGTCCACTGATGTCATCGACGTCGATGGGGCTGGCTTGCCATGGATCATCATTGGCAACGTACCCGACACTCAAACTGAGACGCCCGGTGCAAACCTGCCAAACGCGGAAGGTTATAGCTGGTACACCAAGCAATGGTCGAACGAGACGCAAATCTCTGGGAAGTTCATGGACGACAAACTGAACTATATCGTTGGCGTCTATTTGGGTGATGTAAAGCAAGGAACCTTGACGCCAACTTGTGCTTTTTGTGACATTCCGGGCGCTTCTCTGCAAACGCCTTTCACATGGGGCAACCAGAATGTTTTTGGCGGGGAAAGGCGGAATGAGTCTAAGGCCGTTTTTGCCCAATTCACCTACAAGATATCGGACCCCTTGTCGTTGACTGCGGGCTATCGCCACACTTGGGAAAAACAGAGCATTACCCGCGCGCCCCGTGACAGATCAGTACTGTTGCCAAATTCGGTTACCGCATTTGCCTCGCTCAAGGTGGATAAGCCTAGCTGGACCCTCAGCCTCGATTATAAGGTTAACGACGATTTGCTGCTTTATATTGCGCAGCGTGGCAGCTTCCGCACAGCGGGTTATAATATTGATAACACCGTGCCTGATGCACAGGGTCGGCCAAGCAACAATGCCTATAAAACTGAGACCACTACTGACGTTGAGGCTGGCATCAAATTCGCCGGCGACTTAGGGTTGGTGCGGTCACGCATTAACTTAGCCCTTTACAATCAGTCAGTTAAAGACATTCAACGTGCTGTCTATCTCGGCATCGCTGCAGTAACCGGCAATGTCGATAAGGCCCGTATTCGCGGCTTTGAATTCGACGCCAATTTTGATATTTCAAGCAACGTCGAAATCGGCGGCAATTTGGCATACACCGACGCTGTCTACAATGATCCGGATGCTATCGCAGGTGGACGCAATTTTATCTATGGTCCTTATGGCGACGCCCCAAAATGGGCAGGCAGTGCTTTTGCGAAAGTCAGTCAGGAGCTTAGCAACAATCTTGGCACTGCCTATTTGCGCGGCGAGATATATACCCAGTCATCGTTCTATTATTCCAATCTTGCAAATACCTTCACGGTAAATACGTTGATTGACGGTTACAGCTTGGTCAACCTTCGTGCAGGTCTAGACAATGTTGGCGGGTCTCAGTTTTCGCTCGTGGCTTATGTCCAAAACCTGACCAAGAAGAAATACTATGTTGGCGGGCTAGATTTGGGCGCGGTTATCGGCACAAGCGCGCGGCTCGTGGGCACGCCGCGGACCTTTGGTATTCAGGGAACCTATACGTTCTAGAGCTGCATCGCTCCATATCACAGGCACAAAGCCGCCCATTCCTGATTAGAAATGGGCGGCTTTGTGGCAAGCGCGCCGCGATTATCTCACACATACAATTAGCCGCTCATGGCTTACAGGGAGAGTGTTCATGACTGATCGACTTCGTTTTGGAGCGTTTGTGCCGCCGCATCATCTTCCCGTAAATTACAACCCGACCTACGCGCTGCAACGCGATACCGAGCTTGTCCAGATAATGGACAATATCGGGTTCGACGAGGCTTGGTTTGGTGAGCATCACTCAGGTGGTGCGGAACCAATTGGTGATCCGATGATGTTCATCGCGCATGTTGCCGCGCAGACGAAGTATATCCGACTTGGCACCGGTGTTGTTTCGCTGCCCTATCATAACCCTCTCTGGGTGGCTGATCGGCTTGCCATGCTTGACCATCTCACGCGTGGTCGCGTGATGCTGGGCTTGGGGCCGGGCGCGCTTGCCACTGACGCTGCCATGCTTGGTATCCACCCATCGGAGCAACGCGATGCGCTTGAAGAAGACACAGCCGTTCTGATGCATTTGCTAACGAGTGATGAGCCAATTTCTATAGAGACTAAACGCTATAAGCTTGTTAACGCGCGGCTCCAGCTTGATTTTTATCAGGACCCACATCCAGAGGTGCTTGCCGCGGCCATCGTATCGCCGTCCGGGCCGCGCTTGGCGGGTCAGCATGGTATAGGTCTGATCTCCATTGGTGCATCGATGAAGGCGGGTGTCGACGTTCTGGCCATGCATTGGGATGTCGCTGAAGCGCGCGCTAAGGAGTGCAACAAGACGGTGGACCGGGACAAATGGCGGCTCGTTGGCCTCATGCACATAGCCGACACTAAGGAGCAGGCACTCAAGGATGTAGCGTTTGGCCTGCGCGAGTTCTGCGACTATCTGCAACACACGACCCCTACGCCGCAGATGGTGCCGACCGGAAGCACGGTGGAGGATTACATTGAATGGGCAATGTCCACTGGATCGGCGGTGATTGGAACCTATGAAGATGCGATTGAACAAATCGAATCTCTGCAGGACCAGTCCAATGGCGGGTTCGGCGCCTTCCTGCTGTTTGATCACAATTGGGCAAACTGGAATGCCAAAAAGCATCATTATCATCTGTTTGGCGAGTTTGTGATCCCGCATTTCAAGAAGACTAACCGTCGCCTTAAATCTAGCGAACTTTATGCGCGCGATGTCCGCGACGAACTTGCCATAGCTCAATCCGACGCGATTGGTGCTTTCGCCGCCAAGCATGCGAGCGGCAAGAAATAGGCCTCGACCGACAATTAATGGAGATTGAAATGACTAACACAGTTGACATGATCAAGCTGCAGCGCATCGACGGCACCGACGGAGGGCTTGGAGACTATGCCGGGCAAGTCCGACTAATCGTCAACGTTGCTTCAAAATGTGGACTGACGCCCCAATATGAAGGCCTTGAGGAGCTTTATCGACGTTACCAGGACAGGGGCTTTGTCGTCCTTGGCTTTCCGTCGAATGATTTCCTTGGTCAAGAACCAGGTTCCAATGCAGAAATCGCTGAATTTTGCAAATTAACATATGATGTCGGTTTCCCGATCTTTGCGAAGAATAAAGTTACAGGAGATGACAAAAGCGAACTTTATGCAAGTTTGATTAAAGAGATGCCTGTAGCTCTTAGCACTAGTGGTGACGGAATGCGCACGATGCTTGCGGGGCACGGAATCGATACGACTAATCCACCAGAAGTTCTTTGGAATTTCGAGAAATTTCTAATCGCGCGCGATGGACGAGTTGTCGCTCGATATGCCCCCGATACAGCACCTGATGATCCGGCGTTGATTGCCTCAATCGAGGCTGAGCTCGCTTTGAAGTGAACTGCGGCTAAATCATGCCGCTTGCCACCGCATGATATCAACCCAACTGATGGTGCCAACGCTCCGCTCATTTACGAAGACATCAGTGCCAAATGTTCTGGTGACAGACAGATGATCTGAATAGTTCTGCGGACGGCGGTTTAAGGCTTTCACATTTGGAAGTGTTAGGCCGTGGCCCCTGCTTAGCCACAAAAACAAATGCTTGTTCTTTCGTAACAAGGTAGTTTAGAACCGCTTTTAGGACATGAATCAGGAGAGCAGAAATGAGAAGACTTTCGAACAAAGTAGCGATCATCACAGGTGCGTCGCAGGGCATGGGAGAGGCACATGCCAAAATGTTTGTGGCTGAAGGCGCCAAGGTGATCCTGACCGACGTCAACGAAAAAGATGGGCAGGCGCTGGCTGAAAGCCTTGGCGAAAATGCGATGTTCATAAAGCAAGACGTCCGATACGGGGCCGAGTGGAAGGCTGTTGTAGAGCAAGGAGAAGCTAGGTTTGGCAGCATCAATGTGCTGGTCAACAATGCTGGTATCATCGGCACCATCGCCCATACAGTAGACTTCGACCAAAGCGACTATCAACTGGTGTGTGACATCAATCAACTGGGTGTCTACCTTGGGATGCAATCCGTAATCCCGTCAATGATTAAGGCGGGAGGCGGCTCGATCGTAAACATTTCCTCAATTGCGGGAATGATCGCCTGCGCTGGCTCACCCAACTTAGCTTATGTCGGCAGCAAGTTTGCAGTGCGAGGGATGACAAAGCAAGTCGCGTTTGAATATGGTCCCAAAAATGTTCGCTGCAATTCGGTTCACCCCGGTTATATCCTGACCCCGATGATGGTTGCGGCGACTGATGAAAATGGCGGCGGCGCGGGGGATGTGATTCCGCTGAAGCGAATGGCCAAGCCGAGCGAGGTGTCCCAGCTGGTTCTGTTCCTCGCTTCTGACGAATCATCGTTCATTACCGGCATGGAGCATGTCATCGATGGCGGCATGACAGCCTGCTGAGAACATCCGCGATGAAAGCCTATCAATACCGTATGGGCTAGCCAATTGCAGCGCTGCAAATCGTCGATCTTTTCGAACAGGACGTTGCCCCCCCGCGCAAGGTATCAACGAGTATGTTGACGATAGGCTATGGGTTTTATATTAAAGAGATGCAAAACAGTGAGAGTAGCGATGAACCGGAATGGAAAAATCGGGTCGTGGTAAATAGGTAAGCCAATGGAAAAGGATTTAGTCATTATGCATGATCTCGTCATTCGCGGAGGAACGGTGGTTGACGGCACGGGGTCGCCTAAACGTTTGGCAGACGTGGCAATTGACGGGCAAACGATTACTGCAGTGGGCGCCGTGCCGGGTCAGGGTCGTCGCGAGATCGATGCTACCGGTCATCTGGTGACACCGGGCTGGGTCGACATTCATACGCATTATGATGGCCAGGTCAGCTGGGATCCTTTCCTGTCTCCTTCGTGCTGGCACGGAGTGACGACCGTGGTCATGGGCAATTGCGGTGTCGGCTTTGCGCCGGTCAAGCCCCACTTCCGCGACAGGCTGATTAACATCATGGAAGGTGTCGAGGATATTCCTGGCACCGCACTGACCGAAGGGATTACCTGGGAATGGGAAACCTATCCCGAATATCTCGATGCGCTCGCTTCCAAATCCTATGCAATGGATGTGTGCTCGCAGGTGCCACATGCCGCAATACGGACTTATGTGATGGGTGAAAAGGGGGGCGACAACGAACCTGCTTCTCCTCAAGAAATCGCTCAAATGTCGGCGCTAGTTAGCGAGGCGCTTGATGCTGGCGCATTTGGTTTTTCCTCGTCGCGGATCACCGCGCACCGGACGGCCGACGGCAAAGTTGTCCCAGGCACACAAGTGAGCATCGACGAGATGGAGGGCTTTGGCGACGCGCTGAGCAAAGCGGGCCACGGCATTTTTGAGGTGGTATCAGATATCAATTTTGACGGTATCCCTGGCAGCCTCACCGATGTTGAAGAGATTGACTGGATGGCCGATGTGTCGCGACGCAAAAACGTCAAGTTCACTTATTTGCTTTTCCAGAATCCCGGTAACACCACGAAATGGCGCTCGACAATGGAACTGACCAGCAAGGCGCAGGCCGAGGGTGCGGAAATCTATCCACAGATAAGCATGCGTCCGACCGGTATTGTTATGGGATTACAGAGCAGTTTCCACATGTTCATGGGCCGACCAACATATGATGCGCTGGCCCTGCTTCCTTTCGACGAGCAGGTCGAAAAGATGAAGCAGCCCGAAATTAGAGCTGCGATCATTTCCGAAACCTCGGACAAGCTGCCGTTTGAAGGTACTGCACTTCGCTATGAAATGATGTTCCGGCTCGAACAGGCCGACGGTTCACTGGATTATGAACCCCCATTCGAAGCGAGCGTGCAACAGATCGCCAAGCGCTCGGGCGTTTCCGAAGATACCATTCTGTACGATATGATGATGGAGAATGGCGGGCACGGCTATATTTATGTGATCCTTGTGAATTATGGCGACTATAATCTCGATTTCCTCTACGAACTGATGGATAATTCTACAGTGATTGCGGCAGGGTCAGACGCTGGCGCACATTGTGGTGCGATATGCGATGCGGCGATGCCAACCTTCATGCTCAGTCATTGGACCCGCGATAGAAAAGCGGGGCCGACCATGTCGATCGAAAAAGCTGTTGAGAAGCAAACCCGAGCAACTGCCAGTCTTTATAATCTGAACGATCGTGGAGTACTGGCGCGCGGCATGAAGGCGGATGTGAACATCATCGATTATCAGAAGATTGGTACCTCTCGACCGAATATGGTTGCGGATCTACCAGCAGGCGGCAAGCGACTGCTCCAGACCGCAACCGGATATCGCGCAACGATTGTGAGTGGCATTGTGACTTTTGAAAATGGTGTTTCCACAGGCGCGCTTCCCGGCAAGTTGCTGCGCAGCGCGCCTAACGCGTTTGCACCAGCCCCTACCCTCGAAATGGCAGATTGACTGGATTGGTCACCGGGTTGTTAGTTCTGACATATTTATCTAATGACCCGGCAACTCTGCTAATTGAATATGGGCCTGGATGACGAAAGGCGGTGACATCGGCCAGCGAAGGTCGACTGCCAAGGAAATTTCGAGTTCCTCTTACCAGTTGCGCCGCATCGAAATTTCTGAAGCCGTAATCAGGGTATTTAACCGGCTGGGTTTTCAGGGCGCAAGTTACAATGCGGTCGCAGCAGAACTCAAAAGCAACCATGCTGCGCTTTATTACTACATCTCATCAAAAGAGGAATTGTTCGATGAACTCGTCCGCTCAGTCGTCGAACGCAATCTTGAAATCGTAAAGCAGATCCAAAAGAGCCGCATCAGCCAGCGCCGTAAATTACGCAACCTAATTACAACGCTAATGACTTCTTATGGCGAGCATTATCCACTCTTTTGCGTCTACATCCGGGGGAATTTGAGCGATGTGTCCGACAAACGGTCGGAATAGTCAGCTGATATACGCAAATTCAAAGCGGAAACCTCGGATGCGGTGATCGCGATTATCGATCAGGGCTACGCCGACAAGAACTTCCGCAATGTCGGCGCTGTGGAGATCGGCAAGACCTACGCCGAGATGCTGCTTTCGGGGCTGAAAAACCCTTACTAGACATTTGTCGCCTTGGCATAGTTCACGACCTTTACCTGCGTAAATTCAAGCACGTCGCGTATCCCTATCTAAATGTTCACTCCCGGCATCTTCGCACCTATAAACGGCGTGTCTGAGGAGGTATCGCTATGCTTGTTGATCCAGATAGAGCCCGAGACGAATTGGCTGGCAACCGCGCCCACTTTTATGCGTTCAAGGAACAAACGGAGTTGCAGGGGGCTGTAGCGATATTTGAGGGTTAATCCCCTCAGACAATCTTCTCAGCCAGATCAAACATAAACGGCGCAGTTTCCTTCACCGAGGGGCGGTTCTGGTGATGCGCCACAAACCGCTTCAGATTAGGATACAGCACAGTCCACGCATCCATATCGGGCGCATATTGTTGCCACGTAGGGATCATCTGCGATTCGACCACCGTATCCTGCATACCAAGGAGCGCGATAACCGCTATGTCAGCCAGACCAAAGCGGTCGCCCACAACAAACTCGCGGTCGCCGACCCGGCGGTTGAGATCGGTGAGGCCGCCTTTGACCTTCCGCAATTGACGCTTCGCCCATTCGGCGCTGATATGTTCGCGCTGCATTTCCCAGAACAGCAGCACAGTCGCATCGGCGACGCCCTCGGCAATGGTATGGACCAGCTTGGCTTCCATCGCCAGCGCGGGGTCGGCTGGGAGCATGGAGGGCTGCGGGTATTTATGTTCGAGCCATTCCATAAGATAGGTCGATTCAAACACAGGGTCGCCGTCGTCAGGGATCAGAATCGGTAGCTGTTCGAGCGGATTATAGAGCTTTGTCTTAGTGTCCGCGTGCCAAGGCACTTCGTTCTGGACCGTGAAAGAGATGCCCTTTTCTATCATCGAAATACGCACCTTGCGGGCGAAGGGGCTCGGTGTGGCGCTGATCAGTAACATCTTAAGTCTCCTTCAATTGATTGATCAACACGCATCATTAACACCTGACATATGTCTCAAATTATCTGACGACAGACACCTGCCCTGCACACTTGATCTGCCACCTTCATAACAACCGAAATCATAAAAACAAATAGTTGTTTTATAATTATGGGACTGCTATTGAGCAATCAACTGTTTTATGGGAGGAGTTGAGGAATGGAAGAAGGCGCAAAAAGAGCAATCGAGCGTGGCCTCGCATGGTGTGGGCCGCTGTTCGTAGTTAGCATTATCTACACTTGGGGCATAATGGGGCATAACATCCCGCCACCTAACATGATGGCGATGACGCCAGATCAGCTCATTTCGGAATATTACGGTAAATATCCAGAAATCGGTGCTGGCATGATCCTTAGCGCCACGTTTGGCTTATTCTACACCATTTGGTCCTGCCTGTTGGCATCATTGATGCGCGATGAGCATGGCAATGTTGGTGCGCTCAGCTTCATCGAACTGGCCGGCGGTATCTTGACCGGATGGCTCTTCGCATTCTGCTCCGCCATGTGGGCTGCGTGTTCGATTCTAACGGGTCAGGTTTCACCAGAGATTATCAAGATGGTGCACACCATGACGTGGTTCATCTTTGATTGCACTTATATGATAACCACGATCCAGATGTGTGCATTGGCGCTTTACACGATCTTGAACAAGAAACAGACGATGTTCCCAGCCTGGGCTGGATGGGTGTCGGCAGCAATCGGTATCGGCTTTGTGCCGCTAATATTTATGCCGTTCGTAACCGACGGTCCGTTCATGGTCGCAGGGCTGTGGAATTTCTGGATCATCTTCACTGGATGGATTTTTGCGTTCTTCGGCGTCTACAACTTCTATGTGCTGAAGCATGTTTACAAATCAACCGCAGACCAAGCAGTCGCAGCTGGAAGGCTAGCAATAGTATAAGGTTGAAGGTAATTTGTAGCGGCTCGGCCCGGCATAGACCTATGGGACTGTGCCGGGCTGTCGCATTTCAGTAGGGGGAACCGATGCAATCCAACGAGTTTCGAAGCGACATTTCCGATCACGAGGACCATCCCGGGACGAGCGGGATTTGGACATTCGTGTTCATCGATATGGTTGTCTTCTTTCTGTTCTTTCTGGTATATATTTCCGAGCGATTGCGCCTTCCTGATATATTCTCAGTCTCACAGCGGCAGCTAGACCCTCTCACTGGGCTTGCAAGCGCCCTATTTCTTTTGACCAGCTCATGGTGCATGGTTGAGGCGGTACATGCGACACGCAGGAATGCTGAGCGTGCGGTAGCACTTTATCTGAATTTAGCGCTGCTCCTCGGCGCATTGTTTGCCGGCAACAAGTTGATCGAATATTCAGATAAGATTGCGCTCGGCCTTTCGCCGGTATCGAACGGCTTTTTCACCTTCTACTTCCTAATTACTGGCCTGCACTTCATCCATGTGATTGGTGGCATGGTTTTCATGGGGCACTGCCGAATGCGTTTATCGACGGAGCTAGGCAGCAAAAATTTTCGCAAGAAGATGGAGAATGTCGGGCTGTTTTGGCATTTTGTGGACGTGCTGTGGCTGTTCATCTTTCCAATGCTTTATCTTGCGGGAGCAAAATGATGCTAAAGTGTCAAACTAAGCCGAGTACCATATGGCTAATACTAATGGCTCTATCGTTATTTTCGACATTCTTTGCTGAGGGTTCAAAGCATGCGCTTTATGCTATTGGTGCAGTTTTTATTATCGCCGCTGTCAAGGGCGATCTTGTGATCATTCATTATATGGAGGCTCGGCATGCCGCACCTCATTGGCGGTTCATGTACCGCAGTTGGCTGGTCGCGATGGGGGTGCTCCTTATCGCCGGTCATGTCATTGGCTAGCGATTAAATAAGATTCTCCATAAAGAAGCTAACTGGTAATTGTCGGGTGACGGCAAACTTTCTGCATTCCTTACATTTAAACCACGGCCTCTTGCCGCTGTAACATCGGGTGACTGGTGAGACATTCACTTCATAGCATTATACCAAGCTGCGCTGAGGATGACTCAGATTTGGGATTCCCAATCGGTTGAAAGTCTGATTCTATGTTGTTCTTCATTTGGAGGAGGTGACATGGGAGCATCAACTAGCTTGCGGGATGATTTTGACGGTGCTTCGTTGAGGCGGTTACCAAAAAAGGGCGATCCCACTGCACTGACCCGCACTAGGAGCAACGCTTACGCGTCAGAAGAGCAGTACTGGCTTGATCGCACTG